>Ga0056128_1000179_pt1 | contig 45917 bp, 26 predicted proteins | sample WorMetLIZISLAND2_FD_71113 | JGI IMG/M metagenome (GOLD analysis project Ga0056128, IMG submission 71113) | Marine gutless worms symbiont microbial communities from Max Planck institute for Marine Microbiology, Germany - Olavius geniculatus... ... | reverse complement strand
AGCCGTTACTTGTAACCTGTGGTTACTTTTGGGGACGCGCATTGGGCCGAACTGATACGGCCTCAGCGCTGGGCAGGTGTAAGAGCCTGCCCACCCCGAAGGCAAGGCAAGGCAAGGAAGGCCCCTTTCCCATTTTTCTTCCCCTTCCTATTCCCTTTTCCATTTCCCCATTTTCTTCCCATTCCCATTTCCTTTCCCTTCCATTTCCTTTTTCCTTCTTCTTTTCCTTCCCTTTCCCCTTTCCCGTCCACCTTCCTCTCCCCTTCCTCTTTTTCTTTTCCTTCTTCTTTTTTTCTTTCCGTGTTTACGTCTCTGCGTCCAACATTTGAGGCTTCATATCTCCATAACTATGCAAGATAGATGCATGGTCACAATGGACCACCCATAGGAAGTAGACTCCCGGGAGTCGAATGGTCACGTGACCGATGACGTGACGTGACATTAAAAGATCAAGGTTGTGACCCCATTATCTTTGAGGCGCCATATCTCCACAATGGTGCGAGATAGACGCATGGTGACGATGGACCGTTTATATAGTAAAGCGCTAGCGACAAATCGAATGGTCACGTGACTGTCAATATTTATTGTTTAGTAGTAATAATAGCGAAGGATGACAGTAACATTGTTGCTGTACAATTTAAAATTAAACTTTTTGCTTTTTTCTACCAGTCTTAACAGCTCACTGATTATATTTATACGGACATATAGTGCAAATTATCAAAGTGCACTGGACAGACTCCGTGTTCGTATGAACATTATCCTGTTTTTAACATTTTTTTAAATTTTTTTTTAAATTTTAGTTTTTTGTTTTGTTATTACAATATATTATTTTTTAGTTTTAATTTTTATTTTATTGATACAATTGTGTATCGGTTATTTTTTTGCAGTTGAACGGTAATCGTTTTACTGTTTTGTCAAAAGTAAATAATTTATTATTAAACTTTTCTATTTACGACACTGGCAGGTTTACATAATTCTAGTATAGGCCTACCATCAAAACTGCAATAAAAATGTACGCTAATTTATCTTATTTTGTTGGATTCATGGAGAAACAGTAATCATGTCGGTAACGACAGATTAGCCCCCCCCTCCTCAGCAGTTCGTTCAAGTATGCTATATTTTGATTTGTTGTAGGTCTTTAGGCTTGTTATTTTTTGCTAAATATGTTTGTCCATAAAGATACTCGATCTATTCGGTTAGGTGTATATTGGTGAACTTTTGCGTTTTTGCAGATGAGTATCTTTCCTGCGGTTAATATTACAGTTACAGTAACATAACCAGCATTGACTAACCTGTCGGCCTAATGGCCAGTTCACACCTCGACGCCGATGCGGCTCAACTCAACTCAACTCGCCATGCAAACAACGCGCGAACTGTGCGCAGCAGCGTGTCGTCACAATGCTAATGACGTCATTGCATCGTCACCCAATGTCACGAGAGTTGAGTCGAATCTCGTCGGCGTCGTTGGTGCATGTGAATTGGCCATGACTATCGTGATCGGACGTCAAGGTTGCAGCAACAAAGCGTGGCGGCGTCACGCATGACGCGTGCCTTCGCAACGTTGCGTCAGCTGTACAACAAAGTAAACAGATCTCGATACTTCTCTATATAGTGAATGAGCCGTCTCAACTCAACCTTGCCGCAACCTTGGCATAGGGCCTAGCCTATAGGCAGGTACAGCCGGTCGGCGAGATAGCAACTATATAGGCTTTCACGTTTGATGCTTGCTTCTGAGTGACACGTGCCAAGTTCCGGAACTCTTTGCGGGCCACAGACCACCAGGAAATGCGGAACAACGCCGGAAAACCTATAGGGCTATTTCTGCGAGTTTTAACGCTTTGATTTTTACAGGCCCCTATTCTCGACCAATACCGGTAGTCTCGTTTGGGCGCTAGAGGGTCTATGCCTACACCCACTATACACTGCTATCGAGAATGACAATTCTCAGCAATAAAAAGTTACAAAACAACGCTTATAAAAATTATTATTATAATCGACGGATGTAAATATAATAAGTCTAACTCAATAGAACAACATGGGAAATAGGCCTACGGCGACGCTCACGAGGCGTTGTACGAAAGACAGCAAAGGCCACACGAGTTGCTTTTTACTAAGTCGAAGCCTGACAATAGGTTGGGCACTCAACAGCAGGTGATGTAAAGAAATGAGCAAGGTCTGTTCAATGGAAATGATGTACAAAGGTCGACATACGCAAGAACGTTCATACGCCGTGTCTCAGAAGAAATGTGCCAGTGTTAAGACACTTCGACTTTCCTAAGGTAGTGTACGTAGTAACAGTGTTAAGGTGAGATGGGCAAAGCTACAGGCATGTACGCCAAGTTTTTTTTCAAGATGTTCCCTGCCAAAAAACTACTAAAATCAGCCAATGTTTCACGAAGTTATTCAAAAAAATAACACCGACAGTTTTTCTTCCGAGACACGGTGTATAGTGTAGAAAACAAACGACACTTACTGTCAGTCACTGATCAATAAACAGAGGTAACATATCGTGCAATTAGTTTACAGTAAGCAGATTGCAATTCACGCCAAGACCATGTCAGCTCGACGCGTAAGCCACCTATAGCGTAATTCATTCTAGCCCATCTCTTAAAGATACGAGGCTGAATAAATAATACACGTAGTGACGTAGGCCTATTAATGTTTTAGTCAAGTCACTCTACACTTTGTGGCAATAAAAAACCTTTGGACGAATGTCATTTTCAATAGGCCTAAAGTTCAATGTATAATATTTTAAAACTGTTTCGATTATTTCCGATAGGCTACAATTTGATGTTTTTTTTTGCAAACTTCATCATCTGAACCTATTTTGCTCAGAAATAGTACAGATTTGAACATTGGGAAAAACTATTTTTTTCAATTGCGCACCCAAATAAATCAGACTCGATCACCTTAACATTTTGGAAACGTGCGCGCTATGGCCTACTAGGGTCAGACCTATCTATTAGACCCATATACGCGCACATTATACACCCACGGTCACTGCAGTATAGGCCCCTACCGGTATGCGCTATCTCTTGGTAATGACTTGACTATAGGCTATCGACGTTTATGTTCATGTGCATACTGCATGAGAATTGGTATTCACAGACGTACTGTACGTAGCCTTCACTATGAAGGGGCCCAAAGTGCACAGATGCATGCCGTAAGCCTACCGCGCGGTTGGGAACCGGTCAGTGCGGTTATGACTGAGTGACCCCTCGACCCCGTCATACCGATACATGCCTGCCACATGCGGTTATGCTTGATTGATCGTCAAATTACTCTCGTCGTGGCAAGGAACCGGAAGGGGGACAACTGGAACTGTCGCTTAAATTTTGGGCTGTCGGAAAATCTTCTTTTTGATGGAAAATCGTTTTCTATAAAAATGTAAAATTTGAGGCCGAAAACCCTCATTTTCTGACAGTTCAGAGCAAAGTTAAAATGTTGAACATGCACTCATAAGCCTATTTAGCTCTGCCGAAAATTTGCAGTTGTTTTGCATAAAAAATTCAACTTTCTGCCCCGCCTACTTTCATTAACCCACGCGCAGTTCACCTTTCACGTCCCTTCACGGTTCCGAAGTTCCGAACGTATTTTGGCCAATTTTTGACGTAGATTAAAACACGTACTACAAAACACATACATTTATTAGAAAACGTAGGCCCTAAAGTTAAAAATGTAAAAAATCTTCCATAGCTACAATGCCGATAGGGCGGCGCCGATCTTGATATGGGTTTCTGACTCCGTAGCTCAGAGCCAGACACCGCCAATTTACACTGCGAGACGACGGATAGGCTACGCGGCTATAGTGCATCGCGAGGTGTGCCTCTTTAATTACCCAGCTGTCTACGTCTATCACCCATCCATTACCGAGCATTGAAAAATGGTAACAGCGAAAGACGGACATAAATAACTTTGCAGGCCTTAGGTATTTATACTATTCAATCATACTTATTTTCTGAAAAGCACTTTTTATCCTTGGTGAAGTTCGAGCCCCCCCGAAATGTCCCCCTACATAATATGATTACAACTCACATGTAGCCCACAGGCTGCCAGACTGTATGGGGGAGTTGTTATGTTCTATATAGCCTATACAATACAATACAATACAATACAATGGATGATTTGCACTCAAAACTTTAATCTAGCACATAAACTAAAAAGAACTGAAACGTTTAAAAGAAAAATGAAATGAGAGATACTAAGAATAGAAATAGTGTTAAATGTAAAAAATGACAAAATTTAAAAAAGATAAGTAAAGACAACTAAAATAAGAAAAAAAACTGAAAAGGTAAGAAATAAAGAATAATAATGAAAACTAAAAGTCTAAAAAACTGAAAAAGAGTAAACATAAAAACCGTGAGCAGGTCCGAATAGCCGTGAAGTCAGTCCGAGGGGGTACCAGAGCGCATAAGGAGATATTTAGTTTACAGGCTCTGAGTCTGCCACTGGCGAGTCGGGGAGACTATTACGTGATGAAGCAGATGTGGTAATCGTTCTCTGCTTTGACGGAGAACGACATTCTTCATGAACACCGGCGATTAGGCCCCTACCGGACGGCCGGTATAGACGTTTTCGCTAATTTCGGGGTCTTCGCTGGTCCGTACCGCCCATTTCCGCCTCAAACCCGGCGCCTCTGAACGCCGCGGTGTCTCAGTGACTGTGACAGCTGGAATACGAGGAAAATTGAGTGTAGCTCGAGACTGAAGACCCAATGATGAACAGGCGTCAGTACGGCTGTGTGTTTGTCTCTCCGTCTGTCTGTCTGTCTGCGTGCGTCTGTCTGTGCACGTGTGATACGAGCGCCCGGCAACGTGCGTGTGCGAGGTTGTTGTACAACCAGGCGTACCGTACCGTACCCAAGTCGTACGATCACCTACCGGGCGGGCGTACAGCCAGCCAGAGAACAACATCGTGTGATTTATCGTTTGACCTAGTTCTGCGCACGGCTGCGGGGCGGAGCGTGTTCAGACTTCAGAACTGCCGAGGTAGTGAGTCACCCTCGTCGAGTCATTTCCTAAACGTTTTTTAGATAAAAAAATACGTCGGCAAAAAAGGCAAAATGCGGGGCGTATTTAAAAATTTTAAATAAAATACGCAAAACGTCTCTTACATTTATTAATAACGGTCAACGGTTAAAGATCGTCTATAGCTATATGGAGCGTCACCAGCCATAATAGGCTAGTAATAAAATCGACAGTGTTACGTGTCACGCGACACATGTGAACGCACCCTACTTTAGCAAAACCAAGCAGGCCGGTACGCGATTTACATACCCCGGAGGGATGGAAGACTGAGTTGACGTTCGTATTCTTTTACCTGCCCACATGCAGTCACCCAAGTCACCCATCCTCATATACGAGCTTTCGACGGTGAGGCAAAAAAATCCTAATCATTACGCCACCAAGTATCATCGCCAATTTATCGATGTGAACTTTTAGTTATACTGCATCAGTTGCTTAGGCGGAGGAAAAGTATAAATGCGCGCATCCCTACTGCTTACATCCGTCCGGCAGCAGTGTGGGAGAGCTGCGGTGGGTCTCCCCATGGCCCATGGCCGGGCCCCCCACGGCGTGCCCTTGCCTCTAGCTGGGCTGCCTGCCTCTAGCTGGCTATCGACCGGCGTGCGTGTTCGTTCAGTCTATTTAGTCCAACGTACGCTTCGTTCGGAGTGACGCGCTGGCTGCAGTTTTTGGTGGTTTTCGCGTGTCGCGGTGTTAGGAGAATTCAGAGCGATCGATCGCTGGACGTCGATGCTGCCGGACTGTCTCGTTGTCGCTGAGGTATGTACTGTGTTGTATTGAAATGGGGACGAATGGAGTTTACTGGGCGCCATAGGAATACACCTAACCCTAACTCTAAACCCTAACCCTGACCCTACACCTAACCCTAACCCTAAACCCTAATCCTAAACCTAACCCTATTGGTAGTTATACGGTATATATGTGAAATAATAGGCGCAATGTATTCCTATGGCGCCCAGTAAACTCCACTCTACCCTTGAAATGTCTTTGTTTTCTCAGCTCCCGCTGGTATCTCGCCGCATGGTGTGTCTACGTGACCGCGGGGGAGCAACCACGCTATTGATTGATCTGGAGCTGCACTTGTGTTTTGCAGCCAGCCAGCCCGCTCGTTCGATGGCTCTGGACTTGTAGCCGTTTCGCTGTCGACAGTGTGCAGATATTTAGCGGTAAAATTCGACAAATCAAAGCGGTTGTGATACAAGCCGGTTTGCTCCAGTGCTGGGACGCGGAAAGTTTGCGTTTATTCGGTGAATTTTACGGTTTATATTTTGCCATACTAACGCTGTAGGTGCGATTCGTGAGCGAATTAGACAGGCGTTTTTACTGGCCAGCTGTTGTACATGCTGTCGTCACATCTGCTCTGCATGACAAAGTTTGTTCCACTTGTTTTAATCACATGATCATTGATCACGTGCTTTGAAACGGAGACGTATAGTCCCACATAAACATGCAAAGGAGGAAGAGGCCTCGGCCAACCAACGGGTAAACTGCGGACCTGGTCCGCAACGTTTGGTCCGCACTCAGCAGACTCCGCAGATTACACGTTTGCCAGTTTGTAGGTCCGCATTATACTCGTCCCTTTAGAGGACACAGGACGAATATTTTATGTTGCTGCATTCATATATTCTCGTTTAATAAAATTCGGCTATTGTTCATATGACAAAAAATTATCTAAATTTTCACCCGAATTTTTTTTAACTTTGTAGTCTTGGAGCAATTCAGCCGGACCTGCCCGTTAGTGACTGGTCACAGGTTCAAAATTGGCGATAACTTGGTTCCCCAGAGTCAGAGGCCATATTCTTCACCACGTCGCTACTTCGGTTCCTAATGGGGTGTTTACACGATCCAGCAAACGTCCACCAATTAACCTGTATTTTGAATACATTTGCTGGGCGTTTGCTGGATCGTGTAAACTTTCTCGCTGTTCGGAAAGGACCAGGAACGGGACTAGTGCCCCTTCAAAGCGGTAATGCTGAGCTATGTGAGGCTGGCGAGCAGGCAAAGCAAGTTCGGTCTAGTGAACTGTCCCCCTGTCCGTTAATGTTTTAGCCATTATCTGCGCTGCGTTTGTCTTGTCTATACAGCTGGTCGCGGTGCGTGGAGGTGGCAGCAGTGTAGCAGAACGATGGCGTCGTCTCTGCTGGTGATGTCTGATCTCTCGAGTTCATCTCTGTCTACATCATCAGCAGCCGGTCCGTCGTCATGCTCGTCGGCGTCCAGACCAATAGCAGCGGCACGCCGTACGACCAACAACATCGACTTCAGTGCTTACCTGCTGTCTACCAGTCCGCCCGGCTTTGAGTTGTCCCCGGGCGTCTTCACATGCGGACTGCCGCCGTCGCAGCGTCTCCTCGCCGCCAGCCCATACCAGGTAATGAACGCAATCAAGGAAGCCTGCTTGGTAGTGTAATGGAGTGTTTACGCGATCCAGCAAACGTCCAGCAAACTTCCAGCAAATGTATTCAAAATACACGTGCTAATTCTGGACATTTGCTGGCTCGTTTAAACACCCTATAACGGTTTATTGTATGACAGTGCTTTGTAGCACGTGAATGATACCATCGTCGTAGTGGCTCAAAAGGTGGGGGGCAGGCAGGTGCGCTTGCACTTTTCCGACAGAGTGACAGACACTGCAAATTTTTGACAGAAGAAACATGTTGTCAACTTCAAATTTTGCATTTTTTGGACAAACATTTTTCGACGAGTATGAGATTTTTGACATTTTTCTGACAGCTATGAATTTAGTTAGGGTAGTCAGTTGCCCTCCTGGCCTGCCAGCCACTGAATGATATGTGTGATGTACTGTGTGTAGGTGCACGTGAGTGCCCCGGCGACTCCGAGCGGTGTTCAGGCGTGGGGTTGGTCTCGCTCGTCGTCTGCGTCGTCGTCATCCTGTCGACTGGTGGACACGTCCGACGGTGACGTCAGTCCGGCACACTCGCAGCGCTCATCGCTGTCACTCGGTTCGCGGCCAGGCAGCAGCAACGGCGGCGGAGGGTTTACGAAGAAAGTGTCGTTCGCCGACGACCTGGGCATGCTGCTGGAGCAGATCTGTTTCTTCAACGAGTCGTCTGACACGCCGCCCAATTTGAGTCCGCGCGTGTTGCGTCGCTACGCGTCAGTCGACAACTTGATGATGCCGTGCAGCAACTCGTACTCCGTCGGACAGGTCTGTAGTGATAAGTGGCCGGGAAAGGAGCCCCCAAATTCTGGGCCGTAGGAAAATTTGCATTAAAAGTCCAAAATTTGGGGCTAAAACCCCCATTTCGAAGAAGTTAACTTTAGGCAAAATTTAAATTTTCATAGTCCACAATCTCTACTGTCAGAAATTTCAGAGTCGGTAGGAAAATTCCTCAACTTCCTGCCCCGCTTACTTTTTCAATCAACGACACAGCTAGTAGCGATGGATAATTTGAAATTTTAAAGTACTAAATTGGAATTAGCAATTCGGAAGAAAACTACAAATAGAATTAGCATTTTTCTGTCAACTAACGATGATAAAGATGTGTCATACTTCGGAACTCTGTCAAATTTAATCATTACACTGCAGTCAGGTTATTCCACTGTATCCAATACATTACGGACGCACATATGATACTACACAATATAGACTAGATCAGAGTAGGTCTTTATTTGATTTGGCCACAACCACCAGTTCGAAAATATCGTCTTCAAGTCAATTTCGCCGGTCACTGCATATGAGTTATCCCCCACGTTGTCAACAATCACCAAGGTCAACTCAGCCTTCCATTCCTCCGGTGTTGGTAAATCGAGTACTGGCCTGCCTAGCTAGGAATATGGCGGAGTGCGGGTACTTGTCCGTTAATTCACTCACACCCGAATTATTCCTTGTTAACACGGGTGAATTAACGGACAAGTACTGCAGTGCGCGTTTACCTGCGTCGGGTAGCAGTTAACACTGTAATTGCATTTGGCAGGTGACGCTCCGTAGCTCTCAGATTGGTTTTCCACGAAGAGGTATACCATATAGCCGTGATTTAGCCCATAGATGTAAAAAAAGTTATTTTTACAAACGTAAAAACGTGGCAAGAATTAAAACAACGTGAAGCACGTTTATTGCATCTGTAGCTTAAACATATGATTGATTACCACGCGTCACTGCAGGTTGCTCGCACCGGGAGCCGGCTGCTGAAGCGTTCAATGTCTGCCACTCAGGCGCCGTCACTGCAGCACCACGAGAAACCCGTGGACGAGGTGGTGACGATCCCGCGACTGATCGCCAACTTCCCGATGCCCATCGCTAACCGGTCCGCCTACCTGGACCGCATCGAAGCCGCCTGCGTGTCGCTGGAGTCGGTCCGGGTGCTGCCGGTCGAGACGCGATCGGGCACGTCTAACGGACCCCCGCCGGTAATCGACCGTCTGGTCGGCAGCGTGGCCGTACGTAACCTGGCGTTCGACAAGGCGGTGACGGTGCGGTGTACGTTCGACGGCTGGGTGTCGTACGTCGACGTACGCGCGGTGTACGCTCGCTCGGAGCGGGTGATTCGCCGGCCCGTGGGGTCCACCCTCGAGTTCGACGTGTTTGAGTTTTCCGTGAATCTGCCGGTGCGCTGGCGGGCAGTGCGCAGCGACCGGCCTCGCGTCGAGCTGGCCGTGCGCTACGACGTGGACCGCAAGACGTTCTGGGACAACAACGACGGACAGAACTACGAGCTGGTCGGCACTCTGAACGCTTCCAGACACCAGTCCAGGCGCCACCACCGCGACGACGACGACGACGCGGCTCCCTGCTGGACCGAGTTCTCCGGCTGGAACAACGTGGACACGACCTGTCCATACTGGTAGAATGGTTATGGTAATGTCTTACCACTATTCGGTCTGCATGGTTTACCACCGCAAGGTCTACCCCACCCACGTCAGACCTCATATCAATGTGTTCTTTGAATGGTCTGCCTAACACCGCAGATCACAGCTGATCACCAATCTACATTATTTCTTTCTGTGATTTGAACTGATCTGCGGTTATCTGTAGTGCCACAGTTAGTGACTAATCTGCGGTCACTAACGTAAGCAATTTCTTGGATCTACGGTTGATCTGCGGTGACCTGCGGTGTTCAGGCAGACAGCTTTTGCCAGAACCGTATGCAAAGCAGCATAGGAAATAGATTTCGGACGATTTCTTTCGGCAGTCGTTGCTATTGCGTTCAATCAGCGGCTGTTTCGAGTGCGTACGGCGATCGCTGCAGCATGCACCGTTGTAGCCGATTGTCCAGTGCACGATATTTGTAGGACATTGCCCCCGTAGGACTGGTCAATCACAGACGCTGAGTCTTTAGGATTGATCTGACCTGGCCATCATCGGGCCACCCTTTCCACATTCGTTAAGCTGCTCGCACATGTGACATAGAACGGAAACGAAGGGGTTTGTTTTGTACTTTAGTTTTAGACCTTCGCGCGTGCGTGATGAAGCATGCTGCGTCGTCATGAAACGTAGTGTCTGATTCAGATCCGGTCTCTGGTTGGCTGCTATTTATGGAATGTGGCCGCTGAAACATCTTGGAATAAACTCATGCTTTTTATTAATTAGTTTGTTGACGTTTCAGCAACCGCTGCTGCCTTTTTCGCCGCGACATCTGGCGGCGAGCAGTCGTTCCGAAGAAGGCAGCAGCGGTCGCTGAAACGTCAACAGAATGTTGCAGTTCGATGAAGATATATGTCTTATCAAGCTGAAATTTTTTTTATCATTTGGATATTTACTCGTGAAATGAATAAATATGCCAATACCAGGTAAACCTGTTTGCAGGAGCAAATCGAAAACGAATCCGAGTTGTTTCAGTGCTTCTTTCTGTTCTGTTTCACATGTGCAGCCAGCTTTAGTCCAGCGTCGAACGTTCGTTGTTCGACCGGTTATTACAGGTACTCGCGGACCAGGTCGGATGTACAAGGGTAATTGGTCATTGATCATTATATACTGGACCAAGTCATATTATCGTGTATACTGTATAACATCTTTGATGCGTGAAGTCGGTCGGAGAAGAGATTATGTAGCAGCGGAGCGAGACCGGTGAATCGTACTAAAGCGCGGTTCTCACAAATGCAGTGAAACGATATTTCTGTATGCAGTGCAAGTTCTCTGCAAGTGTGCACAAAGTTGCGGAGAACTTGTAGGCTCATTTGCAGCAGTTGTAACTAAAAACTCGCATTGCACTTGTGGGAACTCTATATGATGCCGTGCCACCCACCGACCTAAACCCAGATTGAATCGGCGTTTGTGCTGCCGTTAGAATTATGGATAGTCTGTGCCTATATAAGGTGATGTGAAGTTTTCTTGCGCCAAAAACGTTTTGTATTGTGGATGACCGACATATTATTCGTCTAATATTGTGTACTTATAATGTATAAGCGCAGAGTCAGGGCAGATAGGCCGGTATTCGGTGTTGTTTTTTTGTGAGGGGACAGAGAGAATCTCCGTTGGACAACTGCCGGTTATGATTGGCTGAGAAGCTCGGGTGATGAATAAATTTAATGAATATTTATGTATAGCATATTCCCAACTGCACTGTTTCGGTGAACTGCTCTCTAATTGATTAATGAGTCAGTTGTGGTTTTGTATGTAGTTATTATGGCGGTGTCCGATATAAAATGTATTTCCTGCCACGTAACAGTTGCAGGCGGCGCCAGGTTTTTGTAGATGGCGACAGCTCCAATTAATGAATAGCCGACACAATGTCATTTCGAGAGTCTCCACTCATTGCGTGGTAAATGCTCCTCGCCGTATGGATTTTAACTGGTGGGTAGTATAGTGAAGACCCAAGCCTGAATTGGAGAGCTTAGGAGGCCCCTGTCGCCCTCCCCCACCGTTTACCGTGCGCCACTGCCGCCAAGACACGTCAGCGCAGCAAAATGGCGTCTATGTTCTCCCTTGGACGATGATACATCCTATTGTGTTCATGAATGCAGTTGTGCTTTTGCTCTTTACTTTGCCGCCGCATACTTCTATTACGTTGCCGGGCTGTGTGTCTGTCTGGCGAGCTGACTGGCTGGCTGCTTTAGGCCTCGGCTGTGCGTGCGTGCATGTGTGCGTTCTCGTTCTTCCACGCTTGGAGGACCATATATCAATCTATCTCTCTCTGTATCGGGGTATAATTTATGAGAAGTTTTTTCGTATGTTATACGTGCGTTGCGGCGGCGTGTTGGCGTATAGAGCGTGAATATCTCACAAGTCGTATCGCAAGAAAGCTTGAATGCACCGTGGAATATTGGATTTGGTGAGGGGTAGTTACATATATGTGAACTGAACTCGCACGAGATTTTATCTTGGGCAGGCCTAAAACAGTTCCAAAACATTTGGTTCCGTTTTTGTAGTATATCCTGTCCATTTTCTGGATTAACTTTATTTTAGGCCGGTCTCTAAAGGTAGACCTCTGGCAATCAGTCACCTTTGAAGGTCTGATACCTTTCCGGTTGCTCAACCAACTGTGTCAGCCCTATCATCGAAGTGTTGAAGGGTAGCAGACTAACAGTCTTCCAATGCAGTACACCACGCGGTCAAGATTTGTCAGGAACACTGCATGGGTGGTCTGGCTTGTTTTGCTCGCTGGCTTCCACGGAGTATCCCTCCGGTGACGAGCAATTTCGAGAAGTTAGAATATATAACTTTTAGGAAACCGGTCTGAACTAAAGTAACCGGATTATAAGCGAAAATTTCGGCACCCACTTCGGTGCTCGAATACCTTGTTAAACCGATGACAGTCACACGTGAGTAATAATATTATATGAATAATGTTAATATTTTATCAGTCTCGACACCGGTGTTCTCTTAAATTGATTTAATGGTGCATTCATCGATTAAACGATCGCATTTTAGCCTACAGGTTGTTTGCCGTTGCAATTTCACAATGTATTCGCTCCACGATGTGATCGCTCGTTGAGAACGTACCATACTGTACATTGACTATTACTGAAAACTTGTGCTATACGTAAGTGTGCTATGCAATTTCTCGCTTGACTTAATCTTTTTTTTGTATACTGTTGTGAATGATTTTTATTCAATAACTGAAGTGACGCCATATTGTAATAACTCGTGTTGGTTTTTTTTCTAGATCGTAGGTGTAGAACTATATTGTTGGCATTGGCATATAGATTAAACGGCAGGCATTACGTGTATATGCGCGTTCGTATAATGATTGTATTCGTGCGCGTTATGGTGCTTTTACGTTTGGTTTGATTTTTGCAGTGCGCGTTTTGCCGCCTCCGCCGCTGCCGTCGAAAGTAGTTAAACGTTTGTGATAACTTGACGATTATTGTTGCCTGCTTTTTTGCACACGTATACACGATCGACATAATCTTGTTAACTGCTCGCCATGTTTTGACCTTTTTAATATTTTTCTCTTGCCACGGTCTGAATTTTTTTAGTATCTAGCCAACCGCACTGCTGCTACTGTAAATGTACAGATTTGTATATACTGAACGTAGTACTAAGACTTTTCGTGCATTGCTTTATTTGACCGCGATTTGACCAAAGATTGTTGTTTTTAATGCCTGTATATATAGCAGTTGTCCGACTAATTTTTGTTGTATTAAGCATTGTTTATCGCACGCCTGTTTGACGTTATATAGTTAGACGACAATGTTGTTAACATGCAACGGAACTTTGCAATAATTTTGTTTGTTCGCTAGTGTATAGAGACTGTGTACTTTTGCGTTTTTTTATTTTTAGTAGCTTATAGTTTGCAGTAGCATCATTAAGAGCAGTGACCGATTGTACGAAATCCCTCAGTTTTCATGGCTCATAATGAAAGTGTTCAGGCTTGATATACAGTATGCACGTTGTTGTTGGTAGTTTTAGTTACAGATAGATAAAGTTAATATCTGTTTGACTTTTTGAGTCTGTTGCATATCGATGATGTAAAAAGGTTGTGATCGTGTAGACGACGTAGACTTTGCCTGTTCACGAGTTGGTTTTTCTGCATCATGTTCAGTCGTGTACAGTTACCGTCAGCGCTAATTAAAGTTGTTAAAACAATTAATGCGTATATACTTATTTATCGAATTGGACGCATAGGTTTATATAGGCCTACGGCTAACTTTGTATAGCGTATCGCTACCGTCGGCGATTGATATTCGAGTAGGCTTATATTATAATTGAACTTGGTGCAGTTAATGAAATCACGTTGTAGAGGTAGTTGGAATTTCGGAAAGATCTACCACGAAACTATAGTGCATAAATTTTAAGACGGCACCATTATAAAATCGTAGCTTTCCAATTACAGGATAGAAAAAGCTGTGTCAATCTCGAGCCACTCTGCAAAATTTAGTCGATTTTTAAAATTTGTTTATTAATTTGGTAGACAAAGGCAACATAATCGGGCGAGTGTGCCATTAAAGGCACTTGATAGTTCGATTATCGGACTGCGTTATCTCCTTTCCATCGACGTACGTAACAAACACGGGTATGATGAGTATTTGTTAAGCATACGCATTTTAAGATGAAATGAAAATCGTAGACATTGGATACTCTTGAAGGTCACTGACAACCATTACGGTCGGCTATCCTAGCGACAGCTGTCCTTTTTATAATAATTATTTGACTGTTAAATTGTCAGATAAACTGCTGCAAAGGTGAAACAAAACTTAACCACCTCGTCTTAAATTTGTTGCCGTTCATAAGCTTATCCCGAAAAATTAGAATATCTGTGAACCTTTGTACAGCGCGTAACCAATCATGATCATTCAGTCATTTATTTGCTTAAATAAACAGCAAGCAATAAAAGTTAAGCCTACAGCGAAGAACTTTGCAGGAGCAAATCACTACAGCTAGGCTACACAGCTTCGTATGTCGTAATTCTTCGTTTGTGTTTTACAGATTCATTTATTTACAACGTGGTTTTAGATGTCAGCTAAAGAGTGACATGGGTATGAGGACGGCGGTAATCGCGGTAATTACCGCGGTAATAGGGACAACTACAACTTTCGTCTGTAGAAGTTGCTCTAAAAATACATAACGGGAAAATACATTTCACTAAATAGTACTAGTAAATCGCATATGACATGTTTCGAAATGTGGATATTTTGTGGTTATTTACACTGACAGCGTGGGGTGTTGCAAAATGTTATTAATTTGCAGTACGTTAGTAACCAAGAGTAATAAAATGTGCAGATTATTAGCGGCAATTACTTTCAGCAACATAACGATGGGATGGAGACAAAACGTGTGGGGATGGGGTGGGGACAGGGATAACATGCATGGGGATGGTGTGGGGATGCGGATGATACTTTATCCCCATGTCACTCTTTAATGTCAGCCCCTCAGCTTCGAATAGTGCACTAATAGGCCTATAAAGTCACGTGGACCCTTTCGATTGCCACTAAAATCACTGACCTAGGATGACCTTGAATGGACGCGTACCGCACACTAGTAGGCCTATACAAATCTTTCCGACCTCACTGAAAAAACGTTGAAAGAAGGTATTCGCATAGGCCTAATCAGCAGCAAAAATGTAGCCCAGGGACTATTTTTAAAGCTGTATAAGATTTATGCGGATATTTGTGAAGGTTCCGTGGAGAGGGGCTTAAAACAACAGAGGAGTTGGTTAATTAGAACCGGCAATTTTTAGTGATATCGGTCGCTATATCTTTCGAACGTTCAGACGTCATATTATGCAGCGTCATGAAGTGCCTTATTGCTTTTAAAGTGACCCTGTAATTATCGACATTGAATGACGTTGAAATGTCATTTTATGCTTTTCATCGTCGGTCTCACTAAATTGTTTTGCTTCGCTTTCCGGTACAACTATGTACAAGAAAACCCAGCTGTCGCTAGGGAAGACGCGCTGCAGTCTATGCACTTCCTGTTGCAATACTGACTTTCAAGGTCATCCAAGGTCGATTTTCATCTCATCTGAAAAGGACGTAGGCCTATGCCACTTCCTATTAGTAATTAATAGTAACCTTGGCCTTATATCTCACAGTTTTTGAGATATGGCCAGTTATAGCTTAAGACATTTTATTGAAAATTGCGGCCAAAACGCTGCATATAGAGGCATGGTTACCATTGACAGCCTATAAGAAGTCGCCAGCGCTCTGTCCGATGGTACCATCGCAGACCCTTTATGACTTTATGTATTTTATATACAATACTCCACGATTGGCATACCGTAGTGCGTTATGACTATTCAAGGTCATCCAAGATCAACGATTTTCATGTCATTTGAAAGCCAATATGCGACTTTCAGTTAGTGATCAATTGCAAAAACTAAACTCTATCTCGCACCGTTCAGCCATAATACATCTGTGACAGACGACGACGGACAGACGACACATCGTGCCATAAGCGCTCTACAGGATAGCTGTAGCGCTTCAATACTTTAGCTACAAAAATGTTCGCCAGAAATCAAGTTTACGGTTTATGCAGATATTTGCTAGCTTATGGTTCTCGCGCGAGAAGAACAGACAACAATGAACAAAAAGGTGGTCGAAATTAATTGACAATTTTCAATGTCATTAGGCATAGTTGCCTTGACTTCTGAACCTTCAAAAATTAGACAAAAATTGTCGCAAAAGTTTATTCCAAAAATATTCAGATGGACTGTAGGCCCCTGTAGCTTATGTGGCTGTCGCACCTGTCATGAGCATTAGCTCAAATTTCTTGTTAGGCCATGTTAATCTGATTTCGGCTCGGTGATGAACTCAATGTCAGGTTAATCGCCGTAATCGGAGTTGACGATGACCACTTCCAGTTCCTTTATTGCAGTTTTATTTCATTTATTGCACATATCGGGACCTCATTTAAGTGGTCACGTAAAAGGCTATAAAGTAAACTCAAGAGGGAGATGGACATTTCACCCCGGACGTTTCCCCCCCTGCTTTTTGTATACCCGGACATTCCCCCCTTATGTATGACGTGGTCTTCCTCCCCGAGTCTGACGTCGTCGACGGCATGCAGGTGCTGCACGGCTGCGTTACCGACGTGGAGGAGACCGACAAGCTACAGACGTTGCTAGCGACCTGCTGCAGCGGCTGACGACAACGACGGCGGCGGCGGCGCCTCTGTTTGGCGCATCACGCTGCATCCGCTGCCGCCGCTGTTCCCGGTATCCACCTGGAACGTGCATGTCGCCCTTGTCCACCCAGATTCTGCAGCGTCAGCTGCACACCATCTGTTTAGCACGACGTAATGGCTAGAAGAGGGTAGAAGAGACTTTGCGTGCGGTCGCGCGCACAGTCCGCTTCGAGTGAAAGTGACGGTGACACCTTGTTCACTATTACACTATTTCTTCTTTTTGGACATTAGCTGAATATAATATCGCCTTCTTTTAGTGACATTTAAATTAATATATCAAAATACTTGCTGTATATAACTGAATATATTTATTAATAGCTATTACACTTTCTAATGTGCTGTATATATTGCTCTAGGCCTATGTGAGACAATAATACATTTTAATATTTGCTATTTGACCATATATGTCAGCGATTGATACTTACAAAAAATACAACTTACACTCGGCAGCGCCATACATGGGGAATGTCCGAGTATGCAAAAAAGCAAAAGGGGAAAAACGTCCCGAGGGAGGTTTCCGGGGGAAATGTCCTACACCCACTCAAGACGCCGATGTAGGCCTAGTCCCCTAGCCTGCTGTTGTAACGCACGCGGTTGCGCGTAAGTCTTGCGGGCTAAATGCTGAATCAGTATGCGCATGAAGTTCGGTTGATCCGTCTCCAGTTGTGAGTGATGAAATTTAGCAAATTCTTTTTTTTATTTTTATATTGTCAGTTTTAGCGAAGTCGTAGGCCGGTAAGAAGTTAGGTCTACATTTGACTACCACTATATACTATCACTATAGCTTCTGTCACTATCACGTGTAAGCCTATATACTGTAGGCTATTCTATGTAGTTTAGGCACGTGGCTTAGGCCTATGAATATGGTACTGTCAACGTTTCGGAGATTCCGGTGGCATCGGCACGTATCAACGTCTCGAAGACGGCCCGTAACCTCGGCGTCATCGTCGACGGCCAGCTGACGCTGTCTGCGCAGGTGGCCGCCGTGTGTCGCAGTGGCTATTACCAGCTAGAGCAGCTCCGACCGCTCGTCAGATCGATGTCATCTGACGCCGTCAAGACGCTGGTCCAGGCGTTCATTTCAGATATTTGCGTTCCGCTAACTCAACGACATGTGACCTATGGACGGACCTACAGCAGCTATGGATAGGCTGTGGAATTACCTTCCAGCTTATCTGAGACAAACTGACATAATTCGCTTTGAACAGTTTAAGCGGCTGCAAAAGAATCTTTTTTGGGTGTTGAGATCTCAGCGCATTGTGGCTAACTCTTAAATTGCGCCTTTCAAGTCATCTTACTTACATACTTACTTTACTTACTGACTGTTCTCTTTTCCCGCTAGGTTTCGTCCGATAGATCCATACAGATGCGGCCTATAAGCTGCTTGTTATCTTCTAGGGTGCGTTAAACTTCTCATAATACAGTATTGCGTCTTATATTCCGTGTATACATTTTCGAAACTTTGCAAATGTTTGTGAAAATAGGAGGTGGCTAAATAATAAAACATTGTAAAAAATGTTATCGCGCTTTTTACTTCCCGGCGCTAACATAATGCAAATATTTTAGATGCAAAATAAACACAAAAGGGGTCGTCCATGAATGACGTCACGCAATTTTAGGGAAAAAATACCCCCATACCCCGTTCTTCACGTTTCGTCACACTGCTCTGGATCCCCCATATGACGTCACAAACTTTTAACCCCCGGCCCTTGCAGTCTGTCGTGTAGCCTACAGATCTATATGAGTTTCAAACGCAACGCGATTTTTACCTCCGCCAAGGAGGTAATGTTTTTGCCAGACTGTTTGTTTGTCTGTCTGTTTGTCTGCGTGTTAGCAAGATAACTCAACAAGTTATGGACGGATCTTTCTGAAATTTTGAGGATATGTCGGGAATGGCACAAACTACCAGTGATTTAATTTTGGGGGTGATCTGGAAGGAATCCTGGATTCTGGATCACTTTGAAATTTTCGTTATCATTGCTTTCAACGGGGCATACGGGAAACCGCTGCAAAACCGAAGACGGTGCTGCCACCTAGCAAACAACATTGCCTTGGCGGAGGTGTGCGGGCTCTGACTGCTTTCTAGTTTTTTTGTATGATTTGACACATTTGCAACTGTAAGCATAGTATATCAAAGTTCTGTTCTCCTTGGCCAGGCCTTGCGAGTTGCGACAGATGTGACGTGTGTGACGTCACGAAACCTTATACCCCTACGTCACGCATCGTCACGATGAACCTCCCTCCCCCCTCGGCGCGTGACGGCATTTATAGACGACCCCAAACGTTGGCTAAACATTTTAGAATGTTTTTTTTTGTTTTACATGCTAGCCTATGACATACACGGCGCAATATTTAGACCAATAATAAGGTGTAGGAACCAGACATAAGCACCATCTATAGCTCTTCGTTGTGGTATTTATACGCGCGAAAGCAGCTAGACTACTTTAGGGCGTCTTAGCCATCGCAATTCTGTCTGTCCGTCCGTCCATCATACGGGTATATCACTCAAAAACGGTGCACGCTAGGATCACTAAATCTTCACCATCGGCTGCCTGGAAGACTCTAGTTTCAGGAACCGTAAAGCTTTTTCATAAATTCGAAAGGGGTCATCCTGAACGAGGGCGCTATATGAGAAGGGGGCAAGAAAAATTTGCGATTTTTAGCCAATAAGTCGCTGTATTTCAATAACGGTGCGAGATAAGGCGTTACTATTAATCACTTATAGGAAGTCGTACACTGGCTCTCAATTGCCACTGAATTTAATGACCTTGGATGACCCTAAACGTTAAAATAGGCCTAGCGGTTTTTATGGATTTCTTTTAGCGATTTCGGGCTACGAGACCCATTTCAAAAGCGAATTGCGCCGAAATCAATTGAGATAGACACGGAGAAGCTGCGTACAGTGTGTACGAAATTTTCAGCATTGAACGTAAATTTCGATAGTCTAAGTCTCGATTTTCCAGGTTCAAGGAAACCTGCGCACGAGGGCATTAAATAGCGGTACCCCCATAAAAGTCATTATTTTACCGTTGTTGGCCAGTCTTTTGTGAAAACAGTTGCGGTTAGGCATGAGCATGCTGCATATCACAAGAAGCACTAGTGACGAGCTTTTCAGTCGTATTAACATCGATGACTTTAAAAGACCCTGAACGTCCAAAATAAGGGGTTTTTATTGATTTTTGCGATTTTCAGCTGCAGTGCACACTCTAAGAATGAACTGCGACAAAATGGCTGGAGAGTGGAGGTAGACTGACAGTTTGCAAACAGAAACTGCTATAGGCTTTCGCGCGTCTCGTGAGCATTAGCTCAAATTTTTTGTTTGTACAGGTAGGCGAAGATGGCTTCCGTGGCAGATCTGAAATGGCGTGTTAATGAGATCACGACTTGTCCGATATGTCTGCAAGACTTCAAAAACCCCAGAATGCTGCCCTGCATCCACTCGTTCTGTCTCAGATGTCTTGAAGGTCATTTCAAGGACAATTACACGGCGGCGGCTTGTCCGGTGTGCCGGAGTGAGTTCCAGATACCGCAAACCAGCGGGCTGGAAGGAATTCCTCGCAACGTCTTCGTCGAAAACCAGATCGACGTCGGACGAACGACGAACGACCAAGCCGGCGGCGAAGTGTTACAGTGCGAAGTCTGTGCGGTCGAAAACGAAGTTAGTCAAACCGCAGTTCCACCAGCTACCCAGTACTGCGTGGACTGCAACCAGAAACTGTGCAAGTCCTGCAGCCAGCCGCACAAGTTCATGAGAGGAGGACCCCACCAGGTGACTGAGCTTGGAGCGGGTGAACTTTGTGCCGAATTGGTCCGACGGCGTGGAAGCTACTGCGAGCAGCACAGGAACGAGTGGATCAAGCTGTACTGCTTTGACTGCGCCGTCAACGTATGCCTAATGTGCTTCGCGGTCGAACATGCTGGCCACTGCTGCGACGAGGTAGGAAAAGTGGCCGAGAACTTCGTCAGCGCCCTGGACAACACCGTCCAGTCCATCTCCACGCGGGTCGACGCGCTGCAGGCGTCAGTTCTCCAGGTTGAGACAGAAACCGCAAAGTTCCTGAACGACGTCGACAGAGTGGATGCAGCCATGCTGGCGAGAGGCGAGGCAGTGAAACAGGTTGTCGACAGTCAGGTGCGCCGACTGCGGGAAGACTTCGAAACTGTGAAGACCAGCACGTCGAAAGAAGCAGCACGGCGCACCGAATCACTGAAGTTGGCTTTGACCTCTCTGGAGAGTCTCAAGCTCTACTGCCAGGAGCTGAAGTTTAAGGGATCGCTGTGTGACATAACCCGTTCTGCCAAGACTCTGCAAACGAGGGCCAAAGAGCTGCTTCGGACCTGCACCCTTCCCGGTGATTACAGCGCTCCCGACGTTAGCTTCGCTCAGATGAATGTCGAAGAGTTGATGAGCGAAGAACAGAACTTCGTCGGACAAGTTCGCGTGCTGAAGGAGAGAGGTAAAATACAATCACATGACATGTACTGTTGCTGTAATCATCACATCTCATTTCTTTCACGTAGAAATTAATATTGCCCTACACATATGTTCTAACAATAGGCCCTCTTATTTTTACTCCTCACGCGTATCAGTGTAATATTGAGGACCGACCGACCGACCGACCGACGACCGACCTCTGAACGTCCAAAAGCCAAAAGTGTTCCAGCTTCAGGGGGCTTTGCTTTCTGACTCCCTGACCAGGGGCTCTGCCCTTAGACCCCCTGGGGGCTCTGCCCCCAGGTCCCCTATTATAGAGGCCTCACACTCGTATTGGGGGGAAACTCCAACTCTTTAACGCCGGCATTGGTCGTGACCCCATTATCTATGAGGCGCTATATCTCCGTAACTGTGCCAAAAGACGCCTGCGTTGAGGTATAACAAGACAAATGTCAACTAGCGTCATCGACCACTATTGGAAATTTTTTTCCTTTCAATTCCTAAAAAAGGTAATATTTTTACGCGCGTATTAGCTACGGTAATTCTGTCTGTCTGTCCGTCCGTCTGTCACAACCTGGTACCGTTTGGAGACCAGGTGAGGTAGAGACTTCGGGTTTTCACCGTAAATAGTTAAAGTCTCTAGTATTTTGTGACAAAATTTCATGCCACTGGGTAAAGGGGGTCCCCACGAACCAGGGGGCGAAATAGGCCCACCCACTTAAAAGGCGTTATTCTACCACTATTGCCTCGTCTAACGTGAAAATGGTTGCAGTACAGGCACAGACATGCTGCTTATCATAACAAGCACTGGCGACAAGCTTTTTAGGAATGACAACATCGATGACCTTGAATGACCCTGAACCCCCGAAAATATGGGTTAAGTAAGTAAGTAAGTAAGTAAATTTAATTTATAAAGCGCACAATGTCAGCGAGAAACTCACTGAATCTGAGATTATAGTTAATTTTTCTCGATTTTGGGCTGCGAGACGCATTTCAAGAGTGAATTGCGACAAAATGGCTGGAGATAGACCAAGATAACCTGCGTATGAAATTTTCAGCATTAAATGTAGGTTTTAGCAGTCCACGTACGGACCCTGTAGGTTCAAGGAGGCCTGCGCGCACGGATGTCAAAGACGGGTACCCATCTAAAAAGTGGTTAATTATCTGCTGTTGGCTTGTCTGGTGTGAAAATGATTGCAGATAGGCACAGACATGCTGCTTATCATAACGAGCACTGGTGACGAGCTTCTTAAAAATGGCAACATTGATGACCTGGAATTACTTTAAATTTAAACCCTAAAAATAGGGGGTTTTAGTGATTTTTTTGCGATTTTTGGCTGCAAAAGAATAAATTGCGACGAAATGGATGGAGATAGACCACAATTACCTGTGAACAGGAACTGCTGTAGGCTCTCGCACGTATCATGAGCATTAGCTCAGATTTCTTGTATGAACTTCGGGAGACAATTTTCAATAACGACCTCGACGCCAGTCACTATTGGTATAATATAAAACGGGTCTCAATTAGACGCCGGGTCTCTAATAGAAGCCGAAATAAACGAAAAAGCTCTTAAAAGAATACAAAAGAAAATGATGCGCGCGAGGAGTACATTAGATTGGTCACAATCTAATAATATTTCTTGTATTTAACTGCTTTTTACTTGGAGACAGGTGTTTTACTTATTTACTTACATCTAATCTAATCATAGCCGTCGCCGTTGTTATAATCATTATTACCGCAAGTTCCTGCCCATGCAAGAACAAAGCGATCTGCAGTATTCCGTGAATTATTCTGTCTGTTCGCCCGTTATATAGCTTAAATTAGTTGTCATTAACCCCCCATGATTCGAATAAGATAATCTAACTTTGATTTGTTGCCCAAAATGCCAAATCGAAAATCACTGCGTCGGTGCGTCCCAATTTTTTTGGAACAAAACTTATGGGCTAATTTGTCACTGTTCTTAAGTCGTTGGAAAGCTGACAAATAGACATTTTGTCTTTGCAGATGCTCTCGTTGCTGCTGGCACTCCGGATATGGCGCGTCTGAAGACGTCACGTGAGCGAGAACTGGAGCAAGAGTTGATGCAGTCGGCCGAGCGTGAACGGCAGCAGGAGAAGGATCTGGAACAGTTGAGAGATGAGCGAAGTCGTCTCCAAGAACAGCTGCAGAGCTCACAGCGCGGGTACGAACGGGAGAAAAGCAAGGCCGAGAACTTGACTGAGCAGCTGAACGCAGCGTCTAACACTGAGAGAGGTCTGCGCGATGAACTGAGTCAGGCACAGGCACAACTCAAGACGCTGTTGGACGCGAAGAAGAAGGAAGGAGAGAAGCGTATGTCGGAACTCTCGAAGAGAGAAAATAAGCTGGAAAATGAAACGGAAGACGAGAGAATTCTACGCATTTCCGAGGAATATCGCAGAGCAAGTACGTTACGTTGATATTTTTGCCACCAAACTTCAAACAAGTAAATTTTAGATTACTGTTTGGATTACTGACTTGGAGATGAAAATCTTTAAACGAATGGGAACAAGCAGTTATATTGTTGTCCTCATTTTGTTTATTAGGCCGCCCGGAACGGTAGTTCTCGGAAGGCGTTATGTTTTACTGCTGTTTATTTATTATTTTTTTCGTCAAATTTTTACCATCGGCTGCCTGGAAGACTCTAGTTTTAGGAACCCTACAGCTTTTCTATAAATTCAAAGGGGGTCACCTCGAACGAGGGCGCTAAGAGAGAGGAGTGGTGGGCAAAATTTGCGATTTTTGGCCAATAAGTCGCTGTATTTCAGTAACGGTGCGAGATAGGGCCTAGGTTACTCACTAATTACTCACTCATTAATCACTATTAGGAAGTCGTACACTGGCTCTCGATTGGAGCCGAATTCAATGACCTTGAATGACCTTGAACGCCAAAATAGAGGGCTTTATAGATTTTTTTGACGATTTTGGGCTGCAACACAAATCTGTATTATTTACAAGGTGGCGCCACGGAACTATCGTTATGCGATCCAGATAGAGAATTTGGTATTTGTATATTAACTTAGCGTGAACACCCCAATTTTCAGCTAAACTACTGAACTGGAAGTGCTATAGGTTTTCGCGCGTCTCGTGAGCATTAGCTCAAATTTTTTGTATATTCTAGGTCAAAAAATTTGGGGGCCTGCCCCTTTTTTAAAAAATGGGGGGGGGCAAAACATGCTAAATTTGGCCTGATTTTGCATCACTTCAGATTTTGGCCGCGAATATCTCCGTAACAGATGGGAATATTCAAAGTCGGTAAACTAAATACTCGACTGCAATTCCTTCCGCGTTAGACAAAAAATCCGGTGAACTTTGGTCCACTAACCACAGCGTGTACGCGGCTAATGTTTACCCACTAAATCGACTTTTTCGGAAGACCATATTTCGGCCCCTAGGGGTGCTGCGCCCCGAAATTTTTACACGCGCTATAGAGTGGCCAAGTTTTGCTAACCCACACCCCATCGGAAACGAGGCCCCTTACAATTTTTCAAAGGGGTTAAAAATTGGTCAAAAATTCAGCGTATTAGCGCCTATAACTTTGGGGTTAGGGGAGTAACCCCATAAAACTTTGCCACAGGACGTGCCATAAGGTGGTCATTATCACTTATATACAACATTGGGGTCACCGCTTTCTTAAAATTTGGGAGGACAAAAAACGTCCAAAATTCGGTGGGATTAAGGACAACTGTTGACGAATATCTTAAGAACCGGTCAACATATTGAAAACAGGAAACAAATTTCATTGAGAACAATCCCTGTTGCGTTGAACAAAAATTTGGTGAACTTAGGTTTACTAACAAAAACAGTTATAGACGCAGATGTTGACCTACCCAAAATCGACTGTGCGCGCGATTTTGGACAACTTTAGACTTTGATCGCACATATCTCGGGAACGGATAGAGATATCGACAAAAACGGCGTTCTCAACTACGATCAATTTCACGTCGAACGCAAAAAAACTGGTGAACATGGGTTCACAAATAAAAAGTTTTGTTTTCTCGTTTTGAACCATCCAAGTTCAACATTGTGCTTGCTATATATGTGCAATTGCGTTCGGGCCACGTGACTTTGCTGCGAACGCAATTTCAACCCCTTAACTGTCCCCCAATCGGACTTGCGGCGCCGGGCGGCCTTACGTTGGGCTCTGCCCCATATTTCTAGTTATTATTATTTTTTTATAATTATATAAAGTAGAATTATTGAAATGTTACTATGGCCTAAAAATATACCAGGGGTCCGGTTTAAAAAAGTTTATTTAGACACAGTGTAGACATAGTGGCCCGAATGCAGCGAGTCTGTTATCAGGGAAATATTAAGATTTAACTTATTTTTTACTGCGCCATGAATGACGAAAACCTTGAAGGGTCATTACACATTGCTATGCCAATCAGTCACTGAGAGCAATATAGCCCTGGGTCTACGATTTTGCTTCTTGTGTTTTGACTGTGAGTGTTTGGAACTCGATCAGTAATACCCCTTTTACACGATCGAGCAAACATCGATCAAACATCAAGCACTCCAAGCAGGCCTGATGGAACCCCAACCGCCCCTGGCTCAAATGTAGGCATAGGCTTTGCCAACAGCTAATCACGTGTTATATAGGCTTTCCAATTACAACCCTTCCGCCTTTCTAATTAACATGCTTATTACCATAGCTCGTCGAGCAGACGTCGAGCAATTAACACGTGTATTCTGAATACATTTGCTCTACGTTTGCTCGATCGTGTAAACGGGGTATAAAGCATAGCAAACATCGAGCAGACATCGAGCAAACATCGAGCAAACATCAAGCAGGCCGGATGGAACCCCGCCCTTTGGCTCAAATGTTGGCCTAGGCTTAGCCCACAGCTGATCACGTGTTATATAGGCCTTCCAATTACAACCCGCCCGCCTTCCTCGTAGAGCTAGCTCGATGTTTGCTCGATCGTGTAAACGGGGTATAAACAGTAGATGTGCCGACACTGTAGTTATTTTGTCTGTGCGTACACTGTTATACAGGCGTGAGCGTTTATTCGTTTCCACTGAGCGAGGAGATCATTGCAATGGCGTTAATTGGCCAGCAGTTGTACGTGCTGCGTCGAAGAAAATGCGAAGAACTCGACGTCTACTCGACCGCCGACTACAGCCTTCTGCGTCGAATCAACATAGATGCTCTGAACAAGAACGGCGACGTCAGCCTGCCCACAGACGAAAAATACTGGGTGGACATGGCATCGTGCCCCGTGAAAAGGTGCCTTTATCTTATCTCAGAGTCGTCCACTGTGCACAGAATTGATTTGCCTGGAAAGATTAGCCAGTGCAAGATCGCTGACAACTTGAAGGTTTACGGTATTTCGGTGGAACAAAATTGCAATTTGCTAGTGAGCGCGTATCGTTGCGGAGGCCCATACGTGCGTAGCGGCCAGGATTCGCGTTGTACACTTGTTGAGTGGAATTGGGAGGCTTCTAAGGTAATTCGCCAAGTAGCACTGACTCTGGAAATTGGTGGAGCTCAGCCTGAATATTTCTCGTGTCACCCCTTGCAGCTGAGCAGTGGCAGCGTCGTTGTATATCATCGTAGTGTTAGGGGATACTCAAGTGATAGTCATCATCGAGTTTCCATAGTAGGCAAAAGAAAAGACGGTAGTCAAGAATGTGAAATCAGATTCTACGGTGGCAGTTACGGAGGCACCACGGTGGGACGTTTAAATGCGCCGTGCCACATGGCCGTGGATCCAGAGACAGAATCCATCTTTGTGGCTGATTCCGGGAATGGAAGAGTGATCGTCCTAAACCGTTCCCTGTTGTTCCTACGCAGCATCACCGACGGCATGGTGAGTTACAGCAGCAGAGTAGGCCTAAAGCGAATTTGTTACGATCACGTAACACGGCGTCTCTACGCCGGATTGGCTGACGAGGGTGGCGGAGTGCTGAAAGTTCTCAAGTTCTCAAAGGCCGCAGCTGCGGACCGATCATCCAGATTCCGCCATTAACACACTCTGCAGTAACTTATAGTAACTTGCATTAAACGTACGACGAATACGGACCCTACAACAATTAAATGCTTCGCTGGTGAATTTTGCAATAGAGTGTTCAAAAATCTGACAATAGTATGCTTATCAACAGCTTGCTGAACAATCTGACATTGTCTCTGCATGAAGCATGTAATTATGTCGACAAAGCCAAAGGCTCTGGTCAACTTCCTGGCTCATCAAACTGTTTGAAAGAAATCTCCAGCTTGACTGCACAATCTCTTCTTGCACTCGGCAATGACGTCACATCTGCAGCGTCGCTGTTCTTCTACTATTGTAGACGTAGAAATGACTTATTATTTCGGCCACTATAAAGACGTAGAGTGACAATGACCATATAGAATTGTGTTGTTTGCTGGCGGTCTTCAAGCCATGTGTGGTCGACTGATCTGATAAAAAATGTAAGGTGATCAGGAGCGTATTTGTATGAAAAGGGGACAGGTGCACGTTTCATGTGTACATTTTCAAATGTTCACATTATAATTTCATTTGCTCTTACAGCCCATAGTGCGACCCAAAACTAAAACCACTTTCGACAAATTTTACACAAAATTCTAGTTGCACGCCAAAGGGACAGACGCAGGGCCCTCCAAAGTCCAAATATGCCCTTGAATGTGATAATGATGACTGAATTGTATTATGTGAACTGTATGCAGTCTACAACCGTCTTCGGACTATCGCCTATGCACGTTAGGTATTAGACTGCACTGCTTAGTTATTGTTTAGTAATTATTTTCCGTTCTCAGTTTTGACAAGAAAGCTACGGTTGTTGCGTTGCATAATTTAGCAGACTAGGTGTAAAAAATTGCGTGCTTCCCTAGAAAAAACTTATTGCAAAAATACTGTTTGCATTTAGCCTGAAATGTTGCAGTATCTTTACTTAAGTTCTCGAGAGTACTATTTAGTGTGTCACTTCGTTTTTATGAGCTGTTTGCTAATATTACCTGACAGGTTATGATATAAAAGTGAATAATAAAAAATTTCCGCCCCCGTCCCTATTTTTGCCGGCTGCAGCCTGAAGCACGAATTTTTTTGCGCTTTAGGGGCCTATAGCATTTCGCTTTAGCATTGGCCATAATTATGCTATAGACTGCACTGCTTGGTTTTTGTGCAATAATTATAATTATTTTGCGTTTTCAGTTTCGACAAAAAAGCTATTGCTACGGTTGTTGACCTTGTTGTTTTGCAGAATTAACAGACGAGCGCCTACAGATAGTGCGTCAAAAAGCGAACATACGGCGATTCGTAGATTAAAATAAAATTTATACAAAACGTCTCCACGCTAACACCGCTGACCGTTTCTGTATAGGTTGAAAGTTTATGCTTAGTTGCGCTTATTATATTCTACAGCAATCGACCGAGTATGTTGTTTTGTATCGGCTTGAAAAACGTGATATTACGACCATCACACGAGCAACGTTTTTTTCCCAACGCCGTATATACATGTAAGACAACTTATAGCAGTTAATAGGTGATAACAGGTTGCATCGTTAAATCATAAGTGCACGCCGAGGTATCTGGTCGGCTTGGCTAGTTCCTTGATTCTTGCAGATGGAACTGCCTTCAGCGCTGCTTTGGATAGTGGACGAACCATCTCCGTGAGTTCCGTTATGTCGTAAATTCTGTACACCAGAATACGATACACAAACATTATTCTACATTAAAGTCAATTGTGATTAAGGAAGAATTCTACTTTACCCGACCCGCAGGTAACATATCGGGTCTGGTATACCCGCGGGTAGATTACGGGTAGACCCGCAAGCCTCTACGTGACACTAAGAACGCTCATCCATTAGTAAGGCGTTTACTTATTTATTTTTTGCAGTATGAAAATCGTACAATGAATAGGCCCCTAGTGCACACAAAACACCGAATGAACGCACTGTCTAGAGGTGCGTACAGAGCGACGTATGACTGAAATGAACTGAACTTAATTTTAACGAACTAACTAATGAACGGATGCGCAGGACGAGCTCATTGGTCATTGGTTCACGCGTATACGTACCCGTAGTCACGTAGACACCGTAGTCACGTAAACACCAACGCCGTTAGACGGTGCCCACTGTGAAGCATTACTGCTTGATCATTGGTCAGTTCGTCAGAAACTAAACCATGTCAGTTCAGCTCAGCTCAGTTCAGTTACGTCGCTCCGTATGCGCCTTTAGGCTAACAGAAACGCAGTTACTGGTTGATAAGTCAACTCCTGACAGGCAGAAATTGAGAAGTCCAAAAAGCAACTGTTGATGAAATATTTGCAGTAACTCGTCTACGTGCTGTGGACACAAGAGTGATTCAACATTATTTTGACGTGCTGTCCAGCACGATGTGACTGACCAGCAAGATCCCGACTAAACCCATACGAAAAGAAGGGTAACACTATTCTTACTGGGTGACAAAGACACACGAGACTCGGAACGTTCTGTGAGCACACCCAGAACAGCCTCTATATATAGGACAATGACATTTGATAGAGAGCAAGTACTTTGATCGCCTACACACTGAAAGAAAACTCAAAACTGTAATGTTCACATTTGCGACAAAAAAAATTAAAACAAGAAGCCCAGCTGTCGCTAAAATGGACCGGCCGTAACGCCTGTGTCCGAAAGCATGCAGAGTCCGACTGCCGGACGCCAATAGAAAGCTAGTCCCTAGAGGTGACTACCGTACACTGTACGATAACGCTACAACATTGTACCACAAATGCAACCGTAACCGTATAGTACGGTCGACCAACAAAATCAAAACCTGAAGCATTTAGGCTCAAGGCTGATCGTCATATTATGCATGAGTTATGTTTTGGTTCTGCTCTACTTTTATCCATTAAGCCACCGCTGTGTTAAATTACACTACTTCGATTTGTTATGGACCTGTGTTGTGAAACCAGTGATGTAGGCTAGTCACTGTGACCAAAAGTTTGGTCTCGCTATGCTTGACACGAAAACAAAAGTAAAGTTTTGGTCTTGATCTTGAGCAAAATGTCATACTTGCATCACAATAATGTGACCTTGACGTGCTGTACTGCTTGTTGTGTAACCGATCTATAACAAATCGAAGAAAGTGGAGTTTGGGCTTTATAGCCAAGAATCGCAGTGTAACTTGCTGGTCGCGTGAGTAGTTCTTGTGAGCTGCTATCCTGCAAATATGTTCTGAAGCGACGGCTGCCATCGCGCCTTTCGACGGCGGCGTTATCATCTGCTGTGTGTGCCACAGATAGATCAGCCTGCATCCGGTATAAACACCCCAATCACAAAATCAATTGTGCGTAGGCATACACTTCTGCAGCGGGCCTACAATATATACAAAACATATGTACAAAATTTATAGGTCTACTGATAGTGACATAGCCAGGAACTGGATGTACACTGTGTCTCAAAAAACATCCCCGACATTTTTGACTGTAACTTGAAAACCAATCATCACATTTTGATAATTTTTGGTATGAATATTCCTGACATAACTTGCCATCAAATGACCGTTCAGTTTTCCACCTTACCTAATGTATGCTTCTGCACTACCTAGGGAAAGCAGATCAAGCGAAATGTGTGTTGAAATAAACAAAAAACCTAAAAAAACATCCCGGACATTATCGATCATAACTTGAAGAAAGATTACCAAATTTAATTAATTTTTGGCTTAAATATTTCTGACACAACTGTCTATTAAATATGTTTCTTAGTTTCCAACTCACCCATTGTCTGCTTTTGTACTACCTGGGGAAAGCAGACCAAGCATAATACGTGTTGAAATGAATGAAGAAACGTCAATAAATTCCATCTGTCCTAATCTGTGGGCCCCAAACAGCCCGTCTATTACAAGGTTTGACTGTCATGCAGCAGTGTATCTACCAGGTGAAGTTTAGGAATGTTTGTGAAGTCAAGAAGCGACTGGTACAGCCTGGATTGGTCTGGAACAGAACTTTTTTGATACTGCTGTCAATGAATGGAGAAAGCGTCTCCTTGCCTGTGTTCGCATAGTGGGCCAACACTTCAAGCAATTTTACTAGCCTACAGGCAGTTGAAAAATAAACAACTGGATAAAATATCGGCCAAAATGTCCGAAATGTGAGTAAAATGTGTTTTACGCTTTATGTTAATTAAGCAATCATATCGCATTGTATAAAAAAGTGATATTTCGCTGGTTGTGTTTTCCCCCACAGTGTAGAAGGAGAGGCAATTAAGGGGTGGGGTGTGCTGAGCGATATCTCCTCCTCACCAGAGGGAGGGTCTGGGTAGGAAACTGCTCTTTCCCCAATTTGTTCATTTTTTGGTGCTAAAAGGTGTTTTGGTGCGTTTTCGGACCATTTTGAGTAACTTAGGCCTATTAGTTTCCTGAGGGGCACGTGCCCTCACTTAGTGCTTCCCTGTGGCTATGCCAGTGCCTACTGAGAATCCAGTAAGACAAGCGCAGAGAACATTCGACAACAAATTTCTCAATAAAATAGTGAAAGGTGCAACAGAAAACATTTCCGACTTGACTTTCAGTTTGAATGGTTTAAGTTGTTTTTGTTTGTTAGGCTACCTACCACTGGCGGATCCAGAAGCTGGAAAAGAGGGGCATATGGAGAGCGCCGTAGCGCGAGCCTATAATGTAAGTCTGAGAGCTTAGCCCACTCGTGGTCTAGCTGGGCAGGGCCCTTAGTCAGGGGATCAGGGACAAACCTCCTTCCCGGAAGCTGAAAGCGTTTCGGCAATCATGTGCATAATTTCCGTTTAAATATGTCATGCTTTTTTGAATACGTCGTATTTCCATTTAGGCCTATGTTCACATGCTACTCCAAAGAAAACTGCAACATCATTTCTTGTGTAATATATAGCTCGCTCCACTGCATTTAATACACTGTCACTATTAGGTTAGTGTGTTACAACTGTATGCTGTAAATGCTTATCTATCATTGCATGTCTGGCATGACCGATGCATAGCGAAAGGGCCCATCGGATTTTTGTCTATAACTTTTAGCCACAAGCTGGGATCAATGGGGCAAATTGTACAATGATTCTGCATAAAATTACCTTTCCAAAGATACCAAATATGGCTTGTAACCAATTTTGTTCCGGTATGTTGTAGGACTGTCCGACTACATTACCAGACGGCCGATCCAAATCTCGAAACTTTTCAGTGTGTGACTTTTTTCCACAGACTGTCGGAAATATGCTAGGCCTAGCTTATGGCAGCATACTATCGGTCATATGGCGTAAATAACTCAGTAACAATGTTCGGTATCTAAACTCACGTGATAGGGGCACACCAGCGTCGACAAGGGTTTCTCCAGCACCATATCGTATCATTAGCAGCCATCGTCAGCTAGGCCTTAATCGGCTACCACGACGTCGATCTTTTACCACTCCACATATCTTCGACACAAAACCGCTAGGCCTAACACATTTCGGGCAATAGAGGTTACAGTTACTACTTGCAGCTATTGCACATTGGTGTTACTATCAAACGAGTGTGATGAAGATTTGTTATAGTGCACGCCGAAGATGTCCGGATTCTTATAAGTTCGACCGCTTGTCGTTCCTTAAATCCGATGACGTTTGTTTTCAAGCTACGCGCATTGTAGTCCGCAAGTCGACCTGCACAGAGATCGCGTCGCCCATGTGAAGAACTGAATTCCGTGACGCCATCAATCACACGACGTCACCCAGTAAAACTGCTGCTGTATCTATTCACGGCAAGCTTGATTCATTTGTGGACCTTATTTATCACATACAGCTATACTCAGTTATGTCTCTAATCCCATATCTCTATTTTTATGCGCGACAGCAGATACTACAATAGCCCTAGATGTAAAAAAAGTTCCAGGAAAAATTAAAAAAGTTAAAAACACGTTAAAAACGTGGCAAGAATAAAAAAACGTTTAGACGTTCAATAAATAACGATGGCCATAATTTGTTCAACCTCTTGCCTAATGCTGTAAGTGCAGTATACCTTGAACTATAGTTTAGATAGAGAGAACTTTGTTAATTTCAATTCTACCGTGTGGTCATATGACCACAGAATTAAACTAACCAAATATACTAGCTTTTTTAGTATATTTGGATTAACTAAATAAAATATATTAGTTGCTAAGACCTATTATTTCTTTTCTGTGATTCCAAAAGTGCTTCTCTAAGCTTTTGATGAGATTTTTAATGCACGTTTTTTTAAAATAATAAACGTTGAACAAAATAAAAGTTAAAAAACGTGGCAAGAATAAAAAAAAACGTTAAAAACGTTTTTTACATCTATGGCAATAGCGCGTCTTAGCCATCGTAATTATTCTGTTAGGTTGTCCGTTCGTCTGTCTGTCCGTCACTCGGCTGGATCAGTCAAAAACGGTGTAAGGCCTAAGCTAAGATCACCAAATCTTCACCGTCGGTTCCCCCGAAAACTCTTAGTTTCAGGATCCGTAAAGCTTGTCCAGAAATTCGAAAGGTGTCATCCCGAGCGACGGCTGTAAATAAGAGTGGTAGGAAAAATGTGTGATTTTTGTCAACAAGTCGTTATATCTCAGCAACGGTGCGAGATAGGCCTAAGGCCAAGGTTACTATTAATCACTAATTAAAATTTGAAGTCGTCCACGCGTTTTCGATCGGCACCGAAAGCAATGACCTTGAATGACCCTGAACATCAGAATAGGGATTTTATTTTCTTGCAATTTTAGCCTGCGGCACACCTTTCAACAATGAATTGCACAGAAATGACTGGAGATAAATACAGGAAAACTTGCATAATATAAAATTTTTTAACACAGAACGCCGATTGCTAGGATATGTGAGCTTAGATTTGTTCGTAGTGAGCCTTCATACATGCACTGCTGTCGCGCCGTTCTCTCTGCGTTAGCCAAACTTTCTTGTATATTTCCGGAAAAAGAGCAGGATTGGTGTTCGGCTCTCTTCCCTAGACTCCTTTCAGCTCGTCGTGCACTTACTAAACACTTCTAACACATCAAATTTACACCAGTTTTTTTCTACTGTCGATGGTGACTGAATTACTATAAGCATTAAGCATGTCTTTTTCAGTGTTCAGCAGAATACATCATATGATAAGAATCCAAATGGTAATGAAATACGAACTTTCTAATTATATACAATACAAATGCAGCAAAATAACATAGCGCACACGGTTTGCGACTGTTACTGTTACTAAATATTTTTTCTGAAACTATCACACGGGCACAACCAAAAGTTAGAGGGCGGTAGCAAAAAATGCAATTTTCTGACAGAGATCACAGGTGCTCAACATTTAAATTTTGTCTCTAAATTCCCCAAAATTGAGGACTCTCATCCCCAAATTTTTTGGGAATAAAATTTTTACGTCTAGCTAAGATTTGGGAGATTGCCCCTTGCCCCAGCCACGACGACACTGGAAACAAAGATCAAAAAAATATCACATCAGTTCCGCATGCACACAGATAATAGTTTTAACAACCTGTCGGTAAATCAGCAGGGCTGTAAAAAAATATACTGTGTGTTAAAGGAGGCTGTCACTTTTAGTTGTACAATAACTTCTGACAAATATAGACCAATTTTAATAAATCTTTCAACCCTGCATTCAGAGATGATAAAATGCAAAACCGTTGAAATGAAATCTGAAATCGTCCACCTCACCTGAAAATCGTTGCTGCCCTACCTTGTGAAATTCCACAATCCAGATCATCCGAAAATGTAATTAACAGCTACTTAATATCTATTTCAAACACTTGTTATAGTAAACTGTACACCTTACCAAAATTCTAGAAAAATCCTTATTCTGTGTAATTTTGCTAAATGACACACAGCAATGTCCCAGAACAAAACATTACCTCCTCAGCACACACCAAACTGACGTCAGGACTCACTACAACAACCATCTCCAGTGGCCACAATAATTAACGGCAATCACAAAAATTGGCTGAAATTTAATAGTTGTTACACTGTAAAGTGTACATGATGTACAGGTATTACAGCAACAAACATAATTATAATACTGCAATAGTGAGCGACAAAATCAGAGTATTGACTGCAGTGAACTAAACGCAGGATAGCGAAACAAAAGAAGAATGTTTGTCCAAGTAATCCGCAAAAGTCTGGGAACATACCGAGATTTTCAAAGTATAGACATTATGGTGATATTTGGTGCAGCTGGTGTTGTACAGTACTACAGGCAATACACGGACAATGTCCCCATTAAAATAACAGCGTAAATTCTAAGAATAAATTGGAAGATTATCTATTCGTCATAAAACTTGATTTTCCAGTTATGCAACCACATAACAGTATATAGCGTATGGCACAAACTAAATCAATTGGCAACTCAAAACGTAACAACTTGTAAAAACAGGACACAGATACAGCAAAATGTGATTACTGAAATAAGCAATGCTAAAATTTGCAGCCAACAAATCATTAAAAGTAATCAAAAAACAAACTAATGCAAACTATCATAACCTACAACAAAACGCTGTCATGCATGCTATTACTAACACTAACAGTTTTTGATAAAAAATTTCTTGTAAACGAAAGAAAATCATAAGTTAAATTTTACATTTCAAAATGTGGAATGTCTAAAATGGATAGATGGAAATCTTAAAATAAAATAGTGCATCTTCTGTTATGTGTTTGAACAGACTCATAGGCTGAAATGGTACATAAATTATACTTAAGAAATTCATCAAAATACAACCATTATTTTATTGTTTTAGTTTACGTTTTGGCAACCGCTGCTGTCTTCTTCAGAATGAGTGTCTGCCAGGTGTTGCTGCGGCGTCCAGTAAGTAATCATAGACGTGTGGTAGTTGGTTGCGTCAAGACCTGAGGCGCGTCCGGTAAAGCCCAAATTCCATTATGCCGACTTTGTGACAAAGTTCGGAACAAGTTCCCGACAAAGTCATGGACACAAATCATGAAAGTCCGTGACATAAATCACGTCGCCGACTTTCACTATTTGTGTCCGCGACTTGTCCCAGACTTTGTCACAGACTTAGTCGCCGACTTTCCCCATGCATTGTAACGGACTAAATTCCATTAGAGTGACACAAACGGGTTTGTCACAGACTTGTTACGGACTTTGTCGCAAACACCTTGACATGTCAAGATGGTTTGTGTCCACGACTTTCCCCGCGGGAAAGTTTCGGTGAAAGTTGGCGTAATGGAATTTGGGCTTAACTTAGCAGCTACGAGCAGCTCGTTGCTGCTACGCTACTGGACACTCGGCTATGGCAAGACAGCTATGAGTCGCTATGAGCATTTTGTAGCGTAAAAATTGTATGCTACGTTAAGGCCCTAGGCCAACGTCCGAGCTTCTGAATGTATCAATTTTTGGATGGTAATTGAACAATCACTCTAAATGTGTCACCGTACAGAATAAAATAACATTAATACAAAATCGTTTGCATAATTACTATTTTTACTCAAAATTCACCTATTACAACCATCAACAACCATCATTGGTGGACAAATATGACGTCTCGTTCGTTTGCACTAGCCATTAATGTAGATTGTTGTCTGACGAAAAATTGTAGCAGCTGGCAGCATATCACAGCCGAAATCTTGTAGCCACTACGTTGCCGGATGTGCCTCTGGTGGAGAGTCATTCCAAAGATGTGACAGTCTAATGTGCAACATCTACAAAGAACTGGTCAGCTAAAGACAAATCAACAACAGCACTAGTAGCAGCAGGTGTACATGTAATAGCAGTACCTCTATTGTTCATAAAGCATCATGAAACACTTCACAAGGTATGAAGGCATAAACATCAAACAAAGCAATTCAGGACAAGCTTGCTGAATAACCACTCACTGAGAACTGCAGTAAATGCTCATACTGTACACAACAAAACAGCAGAGTATGTATCAATTATATGCTACTGTACTTCATACAATGGCCTAAAATCCCACAGTTGAATAATAATAGTTTAATTAGCATGTATAATATGATATAAAAAAAATTAACTATCACTCATTCGTAAACTAAACGGAAAGTCAACAAGTAGGTAAAATACAAAAAGTCAAAATACTGCATGAAAGCAATCCACATGGTTTACAAGAACAAAACCACATCAGATAGTAAGTAGGCCTACACAGTGGTGTACAGAGATTACCAGTATCAGCATGTTTTACATCTTAAGTTACCAGTATTATGACTGACAGTCATCAGCTTCATTCGGTGCAATTATGATAGTACACTGCAAACATGCTTGCCAAATAAACTGTGAAAACAGACCACAAGATTAACCCAGTTGAAAACCACAACACAGGGGAAAAATCACAAAGTAGCAAAGCAAGTTGTCTGGAACTTTATCTGTTGATGTGAATAAGTTCTTTTTTTATGTAAACAAATAAATTGATTTCCATTATAACGGTTGGATTAACTAACAAATAACGATATTTAATTCAGAACTTGCATGTAAAGTAAAAACTACGGTTCTAAAAAAATTTCCGTATACAATTATTTTCAAATAAACAAGCACATTTAAAATGTGAATAATTAATAGCAAATGTTGGAATTGTGCAAACGATATAAATATGCAGTGTTTCACAGTTTATATGGCATTACATTTACAAAGAGTGCCACTTTTTGGCCCACTTAGCAGAGCAACAGTCAAAGATGATTCTGCAATGGTAGAATGAAAACGCATGCTTGTGCAGCATGAAATAATTCACACAGTCTCAAGTCCAGTGCTAGAGCCAGCACGACGACCAACGTCCAGCTGGTTTGCCATGGACTCTATCTCCTCGAGACCCTTCGCTGACCTCTCGACCTTGTGCGCCACCAGCTGGCGGTAGAAGTTCACTGCGAAGACGACAAAGATGACGAGGGCGGGAACGATGATGACTGTCGAGACAATCGGTGCACTGTGGCTGTGGCTGTCAAACCGAACCCAAGCAAGAATCGCCATCTGGATCAGAAACAGCAAGATGCCCACTCCAGTAGAGGATATCCAAGCCATCTCCACGTAACAGCGCATACGGTCGTGTGGCGATTCCTGGACCGCGGCGAGGTTGTGCACGTTGCTGATGGCCTCAATGTTAGGCAGGATGCACGTGCTGATCATGAGAGCAAGCAGGTGTACGGCTACAACCAGAGTTGTGCAGATGCTGAACGCAATCAGGAGACCTTCGGGGATGTCATTCCGCAGCTGTATCTCAACCATTGCAACCTTAACAACATTCAAAAACATACACAATGCACATCAGTGTTGGCTAGGTACTTTATGTCTGAAATAGTTTATTCAATCACTGCCATTATGACTTAAGAAAATAACTGTTCTGCAACAAAATTACAAGTTTTTGGAGTAGTCTACTTGCACACATTGGGCGAGGTCAGGTTTTGTTGAAACATTAGTCACAAACCAAGCATCAACATCGGCTGATTTATCTTTACACATAAACTTCATAAACAGAAGTCCACAGAGAAAATGAATGACAGAAATTACAAAAATGGAAATAAGAGAAATTGCAAAAAACCAAAATTTTTAGTTAATTAGTTAAAAATTTTGCACTTAAAACTCATCATTTATAATGTGGCTTTAAAATCTTCTTGTTTTGCCCAGTTTTCAGTTACTCTATGCCGGGCCAAGTTAGTACTAGGATGGGTGACTGTCTGTGGGCAGGTAAACCATCTCGGTATGTAACCAGCCGCCTAGATCAACTCAACCTTCCATGCATCCGGGGCAGGTAAATCAAGTACCAGAATATCTGGCTGCGGTTAAGGTGGAGTGCATTCACCTCTGTCGGGTGGCAGATAACACTGTGTGATCCCATACGGCGGGTGATGCTCCGTAGCTCTGAGATGGGTTTCCTATGAAGAGCTATAGCATTTCAAAGATTATATCTGCCATGAAAATTCACGGCAGATAGCCATAATCGACTACTTATTTTCTGTGAATTATCACAGAACCATCTTTTTTACTTTTAGATATATGCCGTGGAAATTGATGTATGGAAACGCATATATTGAAGCTAAGAAATAAGTGAATAATCACACAATTAGGGCCTAATAATAACAATTTGGTATAGTAAAAAATTTGCATGTTAAGGAAGCTTAACTTGTTTCACAAGTCTGACTGATTTGCAAAATTCTTTCAGTGCCAATGTCCGTACAAAAATATAGACAAAAGTTTAATGCTACGTTTTGACTCATTGTGAAAAGTTTATACATTTTAGAAATACATCAGCTGAAAAGCCATGACCACTTACCAAAGATGTGATCAATTACATAGGCTAGGCCAACAGTCTAGGCCTACAGAAGTTGCTAACTTACTATTATTGCTTGTATAATCTGATAACAGGGTACTAAATAGCACTGGCAATTATCTTACTATAGTTTGTTTTGATGAAAATTCACAGCATATAGGTCTAATGATAGGCCTATTTATTTTCAATAAATTTTCACGGCAGATAACCATTTCATGCTAGCTTCCGTAAAAATTCATGGGAGATAGCGAAAAATCAACTACTTATTGTCCATGAATTTTCATGGCAGATAACACCTTGCATAGCATTTAAACATTTAAACATTTTAACCATGGTATTCTTGTGAATCTAGTCTGAACAAAACAGTAACCTGTACCGTAGCCTGTATACCGACGCAAATGTCTGTTAGTCAAAATTTCAAAACTTTACAGTTTTACAGCCACAAACATGAACATATATTTTTTACATATAAGAATTACTTGATAAATTAGAATTTTAACATACTTCACAATAATACAAAGGCAAATTTTACTTTACTGGTATGCAGTATAAAACAACGAACACTAACTACGTACCATGGCAAAACCAGACAGCAGTGCTGACGTTCTGCTAGACGCCTTCAGTTTGGCTCTGGCCAAGTAGAGTCGTCGCCAGGACAGAGCTTGTACCGTGTGCTGACTTGCCATCTCCTTTACGAATGATTTAGCCAACCATTCGCTGCAACTGATCGAATCTTGCATAGTTTTCACACAGCGTAAAATAATGTTGTCCGTTGGCGAAACGGCACAGTCGTTGATAAGACCTTTTACCTTAGTTTTAACGTACGAAAAAGTTTGTAAACAAACGACACTAATAAACAAGAAGTACATCACGTACATCTATGAAAAGCAGACTACTTCGAGAAATTTGATTTTTAGCCGACCGTTCAAGTAACGGTCGAGCTTATGGTACGAGTTGTCGTCTGTCCGTCGTCGTCATCGTCTTTATGTCTGTTTGTCTGTCGTCGTCTGTAACGGATGTATTGTGGCTAAGCGTTAATTCATAGGGGAAAAATTCATACACGAATAATTAAAATCTGTTTTCTGCGTCGATTTGACTGGGCTTGTTAACTTTGTGTGGCTTTCGAACACAACTATAGGGCTTGGTGTGAAAACCAAAAAAATAGTTAATGCCGTTTTTTTCATTTGCTCTACACAATCTTCAAGTGCCAACAACAACAAAGCCTAAGCTATGCACACAGAAACGTATTCACATATTATAACTGTAAAATAAAATCCTAATGCTGGATTAAACTGCATTTAGCCAATGGCATCTCACGCTCTCTAATCGGCAGGAAAGATGCGTATATATTTGCTACCCTATTTGCCGCCCCATAATGCCACATTTGCAACAATTTTTATTTCTACGTAAATACAACTAGCATAGTGCAATGTGCACTGTGTATAAAAAAGCCCAGCTGCCGCCTATATGGTCCAACCGTATTGCCTATATCCGAAGGCCAGCGTCCGACTTCCGATCGCAGAAAAATAGCGATTCCCCAAAGTTCCATACACACTATGGTGACGCTTCTGTAGGCCTATCTATTATCGAACGCTACAATCAACGTTAAGATATCGATACGGTAATTGGGCGCACGTGGTTGATGGCAGCAGGCAGAAACTTTGCATTCAAAATTGCGGCCAAACCGCTGCAAATAAAGATGGCCTAGTTACTATTGGCAGCCTATAGAAACTCGTCATCGCCCCGTCAAGTAGTATTATCGTCGTCCTTCTGCCACGTAGCCCACGGTTTAGCCAGAATACATGCGTAACTGCGTTAGGCAGACCAACGACAGACAAACAGACGACAAACACATCGTACGCGATGACATATCGGTACGTATTTAAAGTGAGGCAGTCCTCCACGCTCACCATCGCCGAGAAAAATAATTGCTTACGAAAATGGAAGCTGGAGGGTCACGAGTTCGTTGCCATAGTGCACCAAATTGCATTGAGAAAAAAATTGCCACACGTCTTGCCTGCACGGACTTTGCCCTTAGATTCGCGGTAACGAAAACAGAAAAAAGTAGATATAAGAAATAAAAGACAGAAAAGTCAGGAGGGAAAGGATAAAGAAGAACAAAAGTGTAGGAATAAGCATAGAATCTGGACTTTGTTGCCGCTTGATAAAATTTTGAATATGCCACCAACATGCTGTATTCCAACCAAATGTTCAAAAACATTGTAGTGATTTATCACAAACTTAACTGATAACGTTTGCAATTCATCTAAAAATAAAACGTGATAAACGTTATTACATTAGTGCCAAAATAAATGACAAACGTGCATCACTCCAAGCCAAAGCAGCCGGCGACAGTCATAAAATAAGCAAAATTATAGATTAAACAACAGTACATATAATTCAAATTTTGCATTCATTGAATCTTAATTATGTAGACCTAGCTTTTAACAAGAAAAATATGTACGTAAACGAAATTACATATTTTAAACAAACAGCAAACAGTGATCATAATGTGTGACGTTTCGGACCAAATTTTAATCAGATCGCGATGAAAGAGAAAGATATTCGCAATCTTGATATATCAATTCAATAATAACTATCACACATAGTATCACATCACAATGTCATTATACTGGGTGGCGCAAAAGACGTCCCGAACATTATTTTGCATGCGTTATTCAGCCGAGTGGTCGAAATGAATCAGCACAGAAGCATAAATGTAATGACCAAACATCTTGGAATATGTGTAAAAATTTTTGCCTAAAACACTTGTATTAGCCTTAATACAAACAAAATAGGGATACACGCCACAAAGCAACTTCTGCATGCCATTCATCATTTTCGTTGCCGCTCGTACGCAGACTATGCCAAAACGTCACTTATGGGGTGTTTACACGATCCAGCAAACGTCCCAAGGGTTAACGTTTTCCTTCATAAACAAGTTCTTGCAAGGTATCTCAAATTTAGTAATGTAGCGAATTCAAATCTGTCGAATGTGGTGTCCATTTTTGTGAGCTGATAAAATCCGGCGTGTTGTCTCGAAGGAAATTTTGAGTAGTTTTGATGCGGTGTGATCACTGTGGTGCAGCGTTAACTTTACATAATTGGATTTTTAACTTTCTTTACGTCAGCAAGTGGCATTCAGTGATGTTATTAGTGAGGTCACTGAAATTTATAAGTAAGTAAGAGTACATATTGTTCTACAAATGCGCGAAAAAAATTTCTCGCCATAAAGTATACGCGCCGTTGTAGTTACGCAAAGTTTGGGACGTTTTTTAGCGCCACCCGGTATTACATCGATCAATAATTATTGCATTGTATATGAGAGTTTAATTTTACTAACTTTATACAGTAAGCTTATTTTATAATTTGCTGAAGTTTTGTTGATATGGAACTGACAGCAGTAAAATAATTTTTGCAACATATTTAGTATTCTACAAATAACATTGCTGTCAAACTGATAAATCGATCACGTGAAAGAAACAAGCTGCTGCACACCATCGACGTTTAACGTGCGAGCACACGCGTTGACGTCGCCAGCCATAAATGTTAAAAACATTGATTTGCAAATAAAAAACATTAAAAACATTTTTTTCACTTTTATAAAAACATGTAAAAACCTAGATAAAACATTGAACTACATTTAGCACAATAACATGTTAAAAACAACAACCTACTATTTTTGTAAAGACTGAAGACCAGAATGTGCTGGAGGCCTATGTTATTACGTAACCATGATTATGGTACAAATCGAAAACAGGACTAAACGCAATTTGCCCATGAAAAATGCATCATATTTGTAATTTTGTATGTTTATTTTTAATAAAAACAAACACATGATATTAAAAATACAACCAAAACATTTTAAAAAAACATTAAAACAATAAAAAACATAAAACATGTTTTTTAAACTCTTATAAAACATTAAAAATGTTTTAACATCTATATCGTAAGCTATATGGGGCAGTGAAGCATGTGACCCCCTTCAACTTCCAACGACCGTCTATATATTCACATCACTTCAGGGCCACACATACCCTGGCATTCGACATTCGATTGCGCATCCCGAAGAAACCACAAAACACATATTCTGAGCATAGTTAATTGTACGAATTTTGTAATAGTGCTTCGTGTCGTCCTTAAATTATTTGTCTTTGATTTCCGTGCCCCCACACACCAAAACCTGGCGACGCCACTCGGCGACGCCGTGGACTACAACAAAATTTGAAGGCAAAAAGCTGCAGTTTTCCGACAGAGTAGATTATGAGTGGATGCCTGAAATTTAACTCTGCCCATAAATTTGTCACAATGGGGAATTTTTTGACCCAAAATTTGCATTTTGGAAATAAAAAAATACGGGGACTTGCCCGACATCAATGCCCCCGCCACGACACCACTACACACAATGCTTATAATAACAGAGCGAATCTGTCGTCGCAGAGAACACGTACGAAAATTGATTGCAATCAAATCAATAGTTGACGCCAACGTATGACGTTGGATTGCGACGAAGAATTATACCCCGTTTACACGATTTAGCAAACTTCCAGCAAACTTTTAGCAAATGTATTCAACATACACGTGTTAATTGCTGGACGTTTGCTGGAAGTTTGCTGGATCGTGTAAACACCCTATTAGTTACGAGGAGACGATCTTGCGCGGTTTGCGAGGCCCGTCCTTTGACTTCATCTTGAGAATGTCGTTGATGGACATTCCTTCCAGCCCCTTGGGTGTCTCGGCACCTCCCTCGCCTCGTGGTGACTGGTCATCCAGTAGCTTGGTCGTGTCGTCACTGGCAGTGCTGGTTCCGGTGTTCGGACGTGAGTTCTGTTTACGTTCTCGTGCCTCGCGTGCGGCGTTCTCCAACAGACGCGCTCTTCGAGCTTCTTCACGGTCCCTGGCTGACGACGAACCCCAAAGTGACGTCATCAGTATTCTCATTTATGGTTTCCCCGCGGAGATCCCTGCGTGACGTCATCTCAGTGCTTCTGTACGGAGGTCCTTGGCTGACGGCGGTCCGAGTGGTTTCATTTCAGTCGTTGGGCCGAGTTCAGGCATTTTCGGCTGATGCATGTACACCAGCCTGACATACAACCAACAAGCTACCTACATGTCCGTCCTAATAGGCCGCATTAAGGGTTTTGTTTGTCCGTCCGCCTGTCTGTCTGTTCCGTACGGGCTCCTAACTCAACAACGAAAAAGCGTTAAAAACCATAAATCAAAACAGGTGTAAATATTTTTCGGATCAAAAGTGACCAATGTTCAACTCAAAAGGCCCGTCGAAAGCGAAAAGAGAAGAGAACGTTTTCTTAGGCACCGCGACGGGGCCCTTGCCATTGGTCAAAATATTTTGTTATATGTTCGAAAACAGAACTAATTATCTGAATTGAGCTTACGCCAATGTCTCGTCAGTTACTTTGCGACGATTTTTCAACAAATCTGACTATTTTATGAACAAATTGAATGTATGCAGTATTCTAGCCCGCTTCCCAGACACCACCATATAGGCCTCGTTGTGGCTCTCGTCGGAATTGGCCAGAGGTCACGTAATATGTCGGAACTGTGTCGAAATATGTGCGTAGTTTTTGCACAAACGCGTTTTCAAGATGTAATTATACGTACGGTGCCGGAGCAACTTTTGAGCCACTCGTCGGTCTTTTCACGCGAGCACCCAGTTCTGCACCAGGTGGACGTCCGACCACGACCGGCACAGCTCTGGGAGGCTTCGGGTCTTCCACGGGAACAGGCGGGCCGTGCTCTGCCCTGACGCAGTTACGGATGATCTTGTGTACGCAGTAGATGATGCATGATCCGCCGTAGCAGCAGAGGAACAGCGGCAGGACGATGAACAACGCCAGACGCTTGCTTTCCTCACTGATCGACTCTGGCGGATCAGTTACTGGCTCCTCCGTCACCTCTTCACCTACACTCATCAGTAATCAGTAACATCACTGCCTCATGACCTATACCTACTTCGTCCTCTGACCTCTCATCATAGTGCCTGGAGTGTTATACCCCGTTTACACGATCAAGCAAACATCGAGTAATCATCGAGCAAACATCCAGCAAATGCATTCAAAATACACGTGCACGACGTGTGCTCTAATTGCTCGATGTTTGTTCGACGTTTACTCGATGTTTGCTCGATGTTTGCTTGATGAGTGTTTGATCGTGTAAACGGGGTATTATAACCGCACGTAATCTCACCCCAATCAAGCGCGTCGATTTAAATGCACTTCGAATCTGTTT
>Ga0056128_1000175_pt1 | contig 46263 bp, 22 predicted proteins | sample WorMetLIZISLAND2_FD_71113 | JGI IMG/M metagenome (GOLD analysis project Ga0056128, IMG submission 71113) | Marine gutless worms symbiont microbial communities from Max Planck institute for Marine Microbiology, Germany - Olavius geniculatus... ... | reverse complement strand
GCCTTATCTCGCACCGTTACTGAGATACAGCGAGTTATTGGCCAAAAATCGCAAATTTTGACCACCCCCCTCTCATTTAGCGACCTCGTTCGGGGTGACCCCCTTCGAGTTTACGAAAAAAGCTTTACGGTTCCTGAAACTAGAGTCTTCCAGGCAGCTGATGGTGAAAATTTGGAGATCCTAGCTTGGACCGTTTTTGCCTGATCCACCCGTGTGACAGACAGACAGAGAGACAGACAGACAGACAGACGGACAGAATTGCGATAGCTAAGACGCGCTGAAAGCATAGCTGCTTTCGCGCGTAAAAACGAGCCCACAAACATCAAACAATTACAATAGGCGCAAATCAATAATCGTTAGTAAAACGCCATGTTAGAATGCAGAGCACACTTATTTAACCAAATCTGATAAAATGCTACCAGACATAAGCTAACAGCTTGCTTATTAAATGCAGTAATGTTCAAAAAACGTCGAGTAGTGTAATGAAACAGTTTTAGGCAACGAATATCACACGTGAGTGTTATGGATCTAAAGTCTGAAACGCACTTAACTACTAGGCCTACATTCGTTAACTAATTAATATTTTCTGTATCACTGACGTACGGCGTATTCATCATTGAATTCGGCGGTGAAGTGTCCGGTTGTCTGTCCAGCTGGTAGTTGCCAAACAGTGTCGTCATAGTCGACAGCCGACCATGCCTCGTCAGGAGTCACACTGTTTGGGTCAAAAGCGACCGGCTCATGTTTCACGTTCACGTAAGTTGCGTCGACGTCTGCCGCCAACATGTAGCACATGACGGCGAGCGAGTAGCACACGCAGCGGATTGCAGCGTCAAATCGTCGTAGTCGCTGTGTCGCCATCTTCATCACACCTCAGTTGCTGTATCCCATCCAGCGTTCATAAACGAATATATACGTTCAACAGCTGACAATAGTGGTGTTGTGGCAGGATGGGGCAATTTTCTTTCCCTAATTTTTGTGCTAATTTTTCTATGCATTTGTTGCACTATATCATCACGAACACCTACCCCCTTCAGCGCTGTGAAGCGACGTCACTCATGTCTTAAAAAAGTAAGTGGGGCAGGATGTCGCAGTTTCCCGATGGACACTACAAATTTTCGACGAATTAACGACAGACAGCATTGCCTTGAGAAGTCATGTTGCTCAAAAGTTCCAATTTTGTCTTGAATTTTTACAGAATGGGAGTTTTCAGCCCCCAAAGTTTGCATTTTTGGACAAAACTTCCTACACGAAAAAGATTTTCCGAGAATTTTTCGACAACCCAAAATTAAAAGGAAGGGGGCAACTGTCATCCCTGCTTCCTTGCCACGACGCCAATGGCCACGAAGGAGCCTCCCCAAGTCGCAACAAACCCTCCCTCTTTATTCCCTCTTTTCTTTTTCTTGTTTTTTCCTTCCTTTTTATATTCTCACTTTTTTCTGTCTATCTAAATCTAGTTAGGATGTATAGAGCGCTGTAAACTTCCTAGCAGGGTCCAGGGTGGAGCCTCTACCGCAAACGCATTTTGTCTCTGAAAACGCATCCGGTGCCGACATTTTAATCGTTTGTGCACAATGCAAATGCTTGTTTTGTTTTTCTGCCAAGTAAAAAAGTCCTCCATTAATTTAAATCTCCACCTTTTTGCGAAAAAGCATCAAACATCCTGTCAATGGTGTAGACGCCTCTGTGTATCTCTGTGCCTCGGGCAGTTGAATATCTTATCCAAAACCTAACTCCACACTACTGTTGTGCATCGGTTCTTGTGCCTGAAATCGGTACATGTTCAACGAACATTCTTGTTACCAACATTATTAAGCAACAATCATAATATGAACGGCGTGTATTTAACCAACCTTGTCTCGACGACGACGAGCTGTAGGGCTTACTGTTCTGACCAACAAGACTGCTAATTACTGAAGTCTTCCGGATGTCACTGTTGTCGTTGCGTTTGTCTTACAAACGTCAGATATTTGCGTGTCGCGTTATGAATAACCCCCGGCCAATGCTCTACTCTACTCACTTCCTAGATTGTCGCACGCGGCCGGCGTTTTGTGACCCGGTGACCGTCGCATGTATGTTCTTATGTGAAGGCGACACACCCGGCAAAGCCTATCGCTCAGGCGTGACGTATCGCTTGCTCGCCGTCGCGGTGTAGTATAGGCCTTCCAAGCCTGTGCAGAAAGCTATCTATAGATAGTGCAGCCTGGTGATCTCCTTCATTCTTCCTACATGTTAGCCAGCTAACTATTGGCTTGACATTTCTATATAAGGCTGGTCAATAACGGCGCAATTCTATGAACATAACGCACGAAACTCCATGTCAATTTTGACACAATATACTGCAGAGTAAAGGCCTTCTTCTATTTGTTACAACGAACGCATTTCAAGTCACGACCGCACGCGCTGAGGGTTATTCATAACGTGGCACGCAAAATATCAGACGTTCTCACGATAATCATTCTCATCGTTACGCGGAAAAACTTCCGTAATTAAACGAGTTTTATAATTAGTCAGAACAGTAAGCTTTTTAGCTGCTGGTCGTCAAGACAAGGTTTGTTGAATATACGGCGTTCATATTATGTTGCTTAATAATAGACTCAGACTATTAGTAGCACGAATGTTTGTTCAACATGTAGGCCTACTGACTTCAGGCACAAGAACCGATGCACAACAGAGGGCCTATAGTCAGTATAGTGTGAAATTAAGTTTTAGATAAGATATTCAACTGTTGTATAGGATAATTAGATGTCAGCAGCCGCGGCGCTAGCAGCGCTTCAGCTGCTGCTGACATCTAATTATCTTATACAACAGTCCTATTCTGGGCTGGATCCTAGCACTCGTGAGCCGCGGCCAGCTCCGTCTGTCTAAAATACAATGATCAAACCAGACTACGTTAACACCAGCAGTGCAGAAACTACTGAAGTGATGCGTGGAACAACTTCGGACGCTAATCAATCAGCTGCTTCTTACTGTCAGCTGGAGTCATCTAATGTCGAAGCGCCACAACCTCCAGCTGTTTATGACCGTCTGACCAGACATGAATACGTTAATGATTAGTAAATGATGACGACGACGCCGATGATGATGTTAAAGTGTTTCAATAACGTGATAATGTCGCAAGCAGGTTATTTTTACGGCAGCCAGATAAATAGCCCGTGGGCTAGTTATTCGGCAAGAAATGTACGAAAATGAAGCTTCTGACGCTTGTGCTCAGAACTACGGAGCAGTGGTCTAGTCTAAGTTGACGTCGACTCTTTTTAGGCCGCCCAGAACGGTAGTTACTAGAAGGTCTTATGTTTTACTGTTGTTCCGTTTTTTTAACGCGAGATCTCCGAGCTCCGTCGGCCGATCGCCCTGAAATTTAGCCATATGCTCGAAAGCATGTTCAATTTATTAATATTTGTCCAAAAATTCGAGAAAGCCTCTCCCCAAGATATTTTGGGGGTCAAAAACATGCAAAATTCAAGGCGATTTTGGACGAATTCAAACTTTGATCGCTAATGTCTCCGAAACGAATGAATATACTCGAAATCGGAAAAACTAAGTTATCGACTGCAATTTTTTTCCGCGTTCGACAGAAAACGTCCGGTGAACTTTGGTCCACATACCACAGCGTTTATGCGGCTAATGTTTATCTCCCCACCCCTCCCCAAAAAACGTCTTTAGGGAGACCATATTTCGGCTTCCAGGAGGTGGTGCGCCCTCTAATTTTTGCACGCGCTAGAGAATGAATGACCAAGGCTTGTTAGTGTTCACCCCACCGGGACGTAGGTCCTCCCAACAGTTTTTTGCAGTAGGCCTAAGGGGTCACAAATTGGGCTAAAATTCAGCGTTAGAGCGTCTATAATTTTGGAGCTAAAGGAAAATATCTCCCAAAACTTTACCACGTAACGTGCCGTAAAGCGAACATAATAATTTGGGTACAAATTTTATGGGGTCAGGAATCTGCACCCCCAAAATTTGGTACGGCAAAAAGCGTCCGAAATTCAGCGCTTTTTCGGACAAGTTTGGACGTTGATCGCCGGTATCTCCGGAACGCATGGAAATATTGACAAGCAGAAAACGACGTCATTACCCAGATTCTCGGCTAAGTTTCTCGACGCAGAAAATTTGGTAACATCGGACCATTAACCACAAAGTATTGTTTGCTCATTTCAACGTACCCAAAATCACAAGTGTGCGCGTGATCGGACAACTTTGGACTTTAATGGCGAATATCTCCGGAATGGATTAAGATATCGACAAGCTGGAAACGGCGTTATCACCTGCAATACTCCTCTGGTTTGAGGCGAAAAACCTGATAAACTTTGGTCCTCCTAAACAAGTTTAGCTGTCTCATTTCGACCCACCCAAGTTCAACATCGCGCTTGCTGTGTACGATAATGCAACTGCCTTCGGGCTACGTGATTTTGCTGCGAGCGAAATTTAAACACCTTCCACCCTCAGACTTACGGCGCTGAGCGCCCTAACGTTTGGCTCTACCCCCAAATTTCTAGCTTTTTAAACTTTTCTACGCGCGACAGCACGTACGTGCTCAGAGCTTGTACTGTCTATCGTAATTCTGTCCGTCCGTCTTGGTGCATGTCACGTCCCGGTACCGATCCAAGCCCAGGCAAAATAAGATTCCGGCTTTTCACTGTATCATTTTTTGTATCATGGCATAGAGTTTCTAGTTTTTGTGACAAAATTTTGTACCACTTGGTGGATTTCTTTTAAAGGGGAGCATCAGAGAGGGGTACCCCATACAAAATCGTTATTTTGCCGCCTTTAACCCTTATACCGGCAACGATGAGGAGATAAAATGACCTCCCAGACCGGTTTTGCAAAAAATCTTCTAAAAGGTAATTTAAAGGAATGAGGCAATTATTGTTTTCTGTGACATTGTAAGCAGCAATTGTTATATCAAATTCCGGTTTCGCATGGTCGGTCTAGATCTAACGTCTACCCAGCTAGGAGCGAACGTTCAGCAAACGTTGGAGTTTTGTTGTATTAACGTCCGTCCATTTCCGTACGTTCAGAGAACGTTAGTATAACGTTGTAACTGAACGTTCGCTGTGGACGTTTATAGAACGTCCGCGGGAACGTTCTGCGCACGTTGGATTGTATCTTCTGCGCATGTCGATGAATATGTTGCTTGTTCAGTTTTTCAAAGAGCAAATGCTGGGTGAGAGGAACTTAAACAGTCATAGCAATACTATAAATCTCTGAAATACGCTAATCCTAACTTTAACCCTGAATACTAAATCCTGACCCTAATATTAACCATAATTTTAGGGTGTTGCACTTAACAATAATTATAGCATGTGACTACTGGTGCCACCGCCTAGCGAATTTAGTTGAATCGGTCTCGTTTTCGTTTGATCGCGTAAATAACCCATGGCTATTTATCTGGCCGCCGGATAAAGTCACCACAATCTTAAAAAGCCAGAAATATAACAAAAACAGACAATTCCCAAAACTACATGTAATTAACGAGAAGCAGCAATGTTATGGAAAGAATTGCGGCAGTGAAATAAATGGAAAACTAAGCAGGACTTCAACCATATTATATGTGAGCAGAAACAATGGAACGTTCCAAACACTCTCTGTAATAACAGATCTACCACAAGCAATACATTATGATTTGAAACAATCCACTGATTACTCATTCTCAGAAACTTCCAGTCTGACAGCACAGCCATCCACAACAGGCCGTGCTGATATTGTATGTGGCTTAATCACAATCACAAACACCTCCGAACTGCAAAAAGTGCATATTAACACAGTAAACACGAAGGAAAATGAAAATAAATAATTTGGCAACATCTCCCTTGTGGGTCAACAGACAACAAATGCAGTTCAACTGCTCAGATGCCACTGTTGGCACTACAATTACAACTTTACACATTTTAATGTAAACTACTTAAAAAAGTACAAAATACTGGACAAAAACAGCTTTCACAGGATTTACTCAGACTAGAAATATTAACTTTCCCAAAGATTGACAGTTCCAGCCACCGGCAACAAATGAGAAAGCAAAGCAAGTGGTTATAATAATTACAATCGCAGTTGCACAAACGGGTATATTTATGTTGTAAAGAAACAAATTTATGATTAAACATGCCGTCAGAAGCAGATCATAAACCATACCAAAAATCACCGACTCGCAACCAGTTATGCAACCATGTAATACTGCAAGACTTTGCACAAAAGTTAAATTCCAAGACCAAAATATTACATTGGAGCATACATTATCATTTGTCATGAATATCATTACAATTGTTCAGATCAAACTGAAAATCCAAATGAGCTCGTTAGCAGCCAAGTATGAAAACTCAATAGCAACATAATTAACTGCAGATGGCTGTGTTAAATATACATAAACTCTGCAGCTAGCAAATGGTTATACAGTGTAACAGATACTATTAATAACCTTAATATTAATATTAATTAATATGAATATTAAGGCTATTAACAGTAACCTAGTAATAGGCTATTAATGTTAATAGTGGGCCTATCTGGCTTCAAATAAATCCTGCTACAATAATTCCCCAAGACGTCACACTGAAGACCCTGTCAATGCCAAACCTAGAGTAACTACCATGGAAAATAGTAGCAGTAGCAGCAGTGCAAACAAAACCAAAATAAGTAAAAAATAATGCCACAAAGTGGTGTGCACCAACTAGATATAAACAGGCTAAACAGATGCTAAAAAGCATGGACTTTAGCCAGGAAGCTAACTAGGTGTTACGCCTTCAAAGGAAAGATCTACGAATTCCACTGGGTCTGCTCACTGGACATGCAAGCTTGAATCGGCAACCAACTCGGACAGAAATCAAAGCAAATGAATGCACTATGTCATCTGCGTCAAGAGCACGATGAAATTTCTCGGCATTTTCTTAGCAGACGCAATGCAACTATGATCTCCTGATACCACGTGCTATGTTCTTACCAAATGGACTAGACCAGGTAAACTACACTGTTCTTCAATCTTAAGTTCAACAAGGTTTGTAAGAGACTACCTTAGCCACTGGCATCTCAGGGATGCATAACAAACTCGGTGGGACATGGTTTAATTACCCCCTTTTGTAACAGAATGAAAGAGCAGCTAACGGAGCATTGGCCACAGCTAGTCAACAGCACCTACAACCAACACCCAGCAGGCAACATATACAGGGTGGGCCAAAAACTTGACAATTAATGTCAATGTGGCAAATATTTGATTTATGTAATTCCAGAAAAAAATACTTAAATGCACTCACATTCAAGTTCCATGCTGTTTCATACAAAATTCGAGAACTTCTGACATATCACACTACCATATCGCTAAGTTATCAATGCTCAAAAATCCACGTTAAATCTGTGTGTTACTGACAAATTCAATGCAGCAAAAGTAGGTAAATTTTTTTTGCAAATTAGGCATCAAATATTTCAATGCAGTGCTATGCAAGTTGTGCGCTTTCTAAATTAAAATCTAAATTTCTAAAATGTAGCTAAGTTATTGATGCTCTAATAGGTCCGTTTTTTCGTCCACCCTGTATATAATTTTATATACATGCAGCAGCATATATTTACATACACTATATATAACTTTATCACACTTAATACAAACAACAGAACCGTCATAACTGTTGTACGTTAATATGTGGAATCACAAAATTAGCTGTCATAAGTAACATCACCGATCGACCACTGACAATTGCAGTAACACTGACGTATACAACGAACAACGCATCGCATGTGCAATTATCCAAGGGATTGCAGCAGACCTCTCACTCTATACATATTTTTTTCTGGAACACCAAAGCCCTGAAAATTCCACACACTTATCAGGACATTTTCCAATTAGTTGATCCAGTAAGTACCACAAAACTGCTTGCCAGAACGAAATGTTAACAACTTACAAAACCGATATTTCTTTAACTATTGACAATGACAACTTCGAAGCCGACAAGGACAAAGCTGTCACATCCCTAACTGAGGCATGAAACATTTTGCCTATGTACTCTGACAGTGAACAAGATTACTGTTGATCATCATAATACCTCGTGTTATTTCTACAAAGTTGATAATACTATTTTATTTAAATTTTGGTAGATTTTCTGGACAAATCAACTTATTTTGAGATATTTAAGGACAAGCTTCAAATTTCAGGAAAGTCAAAATGAGTAGGAAGCCTGTTGCAGAGTCAGTCAGTAATGCCGAGGATGGAACGGTCATTCAGTCAGACAGTGGACGATGCACTGTTGCACTGGAAGCAACCGTGACGTTCTATCAACCAGCACCGGAGTCATTCACGTCAGCTGCTGTGACAAATTCAAAGTCGGCATCATCCGGCTCGTCCATGTTGGCTTCGAGCCCGACACCAGGTGCTATATTATCTACATACCGACAACATTACAATGCCAACAAAGTGTCATCTTCAACTTTTTCTCTAGCCTAACTGCCAGTGCTTGTCATATGAGGCAATCGATCGGTCAATCGCCTAAATCGATCGCCTAAACTCCCACCAGGTGACTGATTTTTCGATCGCCTGCTTGGACAGGTGATTATCCTGGTATGTAACCAGCCACCCAGGTCAACTCAGCCTGGCCATCCCTCTGTGGGATGTAAAAGCTGGGATGTAAACAGGCACACCGTGTGATGCACTAGTCCCATATCCGCGGTCTCGCAGTGTAAAAACTGGTGTCTGGCTGAGGGCTAAGGAAACGAAGATCAGCGCCACCAATTGGCCTTAAGGCTTGGGAATGACTTTACTTAACGTTACGTTTTACTTGCTGTCCATGCTCAGTAGTTTCTGGTTGCCGGAGTGTTATTTTTTTGTCTATGTTTCACTAATAAATCAATTAGCATGACGTGCAACATCAGCATCTACAGTGATATTCAAGTCCCATCATAAACAATCACCTACCCTGTGCAGTGCAAGCAATTTCCTTTGTTATGCGCGAAAGCAGCTACTGCTTTCAGCGCATCTTAGCCATCGCAATTCTGTCCACTGTCTGTCTGTCCCACGGGTGGATCAGTCAGAAACGGTGCAAGCTAGGATCACCAAATCTTCACCATCAGCTGCCTGGAAGTCTCTAGTTTCAGAATCCGTAAACCCAGAACGAGGGCGCTAAATGAGAAAGGGGTAGGAAAAATTTGTGATTTTTAGCCTATAAGTTGCTGTATCTCAGTAACGGTGCAAACTAGGGCCTCATCATCATTATTTCTGGCAAGCACCACTAAGAGTGCATAGCGCTGAACGTAGACATAATCTCCAGAGTGGACGGTTCTGAGCCAGGTGAACTGTGTCGTCCATATTGAGGTCGCAGGACTTCAGATCCTGCTGAATGGTTTTCATCCATGTAATACGAGGACGTCCCAGTGGTCTCCTCCAGTTTCCTGCGGGGGTAGCTGTTAAGATCTGTTTTGCATCTGTTTCGTCAGGCATTCGTGCAATGTGTCCAAACAGGGACAGGCGCCTTGACTGGACTATGGCTGAGAGATGGGGTTGCCAATTGATTCCTAGCAGCATTCTCAGACACCACTGATCAAGTGCATCGATCTTGTGCATATCATTCTTAGTAACTGCCCAACACTCAGAACCATAGAGGAAAATAGGTAGAATGCAAGTATTGTACAGCTTCAACTTCGTGTGGAGAGAGGTTCTTGATTTCCAAATCTGGTTGTCTAGATTCTGCATAGCTGCACGAGTAATGGCATTTCGGCGTGTGACATCAGGACTACTTTGGGTTGTTGAGTGGAGGAGGGAGCCAAGGTAGACAAACTCATCAACCTGGTTCCCTAGAACAGTGATTATCGTTGGTTCATCCTTCCTGCTACCCAGGGCTTGGACTTTCGTCTTTAGCCAGTTCACCTCAAGCCCAAGGGGAGCGGCCTCGGATGCCATTGTCTCGAGTGCCGGAACAAGAAGCTCGAGCATCTCAGCAAGAAGACAAACGTCATCTGCAAAGTCCAAATCCGTGAAGGAGTGCTGACTGAATGACACTCCGTGCATGGCTGCAACAGTTCTTTCTAGCACCCAGTCCATGCCCTTGGCAAACGAGTCGGGTGCCAACACACATCCTTGACGAACGCCGGACTCGATTGGGAACCAAGCATTCTCTAATCCTGACATACGAATGCAACTTACAGAGTTGTCGTACAGAGCCCTGATTAACCTCACTATTTTATCTGGTATCCCCAGCCTTGTCAACAGTAACCATAGTGAAGAAAGACTAACTGAATCAAAGGCAGCACGTAAATCGACATAGGCTGCACAAGTCGGATGTCCATAGTCTTGTCGCCGTTGCGCAATGTTGTTCAGAGTCACTATACGGTCACATGTGAAACGACCGGAGACATATTTCAACAGCGAATTGCACTAAAATCTATTGAAACAGACATGGACAAGCTGCATATGAAATTTTCAGCATTGAACATAGAATTCGATGGTCCAAGTCTCGATTTTCTAGGTTCAAGGAAACCTGTGCATGAGTGCATCAAAAAGTGGCACCCCCGTAAAAGTCGTTAATTTACTGTTGATGGCCAGTCTTTCATGAAAACGATGGCAGATCATCACGGGCATGCTGCCTATCACAACAAGCACTAGTGACGAGTCATATCAACATCGATGACGTTGAAAGACCCTAAACTTCCAAAATTAGGGGTTTTATTGATTTTTTGTGATCTTCAACTGCAGCACACACTCCAAGAATAAACTGCAACAAAATGGCGGAAGACTAACAGTTTGCAAACAGAAACTGCTATAGGGTTTCGCATGTCTCGTAAGCATTAGCTCAAATTTCTTGTTTTAAAATAGCAAGTGCTGTTCATGTAGCTTTGACATACTGTACAATACCGAATTATAAAATTATAAACACAAACAAATTTGTAGTGTTTTACTGTTAAGGCAGAATGCTGCATGAAAGGGAAAGACGTTATATGGGTCTATCGCTTATGTGTGGCATAGACCTTACTCTAGATGATATCCTTGTGATGCAAGTCTGTACTTCACAGCACCACAGCTGTGGAAATGATTATGATCACAACCAGTATAAGTAGTGAGTTCTCCAGGAGAACAGCCAATTTTCCAACCAAAAATTGGATCTAGTGGGAAAACCAAGATGTAAAAAATCCCGATCATAGCTCACCGTCAGGCAGATACTCGCAGGCTGAAAGAGTCAAATCAGTCACTGGATAGTCGACGGAAAGCTGCTCAGTTTGCTCTGCTGGTGAAGCTGCCGGTGCCAACACCTCTGACTCGGACTCCGATTTGCAGGTTTCATCACTTGTCAATGTTTCAGTCCCAGTTGCCACTGCAACAATACAAATAATTTTTAAAAACATTCGATGTTTAATGGTACATATAGTTCTTCATGGAAACTATCATCTCTGATTTAACTGTCACAAATGGTACATTTAAAAGTAGGCTCAAATCTGCTCTGTACAGCCGTGCTTTCTTGCAGTGACTGTGACATGTAACGTGCGCACACTTGCGACTCTTCACTACTGTGAATGACTAAACGTGTGTTTTTAAACCATGAAGTAAGTAAGTAAGTAAGTATGTCATAAAGCCAAGCTTGAAGGTGACCCTCTCAGGCATATCCAGGCAGTGCAGTTTGTCATGCAGGAGTGTCAACAGACCACGATCAAACTTCTTTGTGTCGCTGACTACTCGGGTGGCGGGGTTGAGCACTCGTTGCAGCTTATCTGTGATCATCTTCGAAGCTCCTGCATAGATAGCGTTGCAATAATCAATTCGTGACGTCACGAAAGCATGCACAAGAGTTGCTGCCGATTCTTCGTCAAGTGACCACCGGATGCGACGAAGTTGGCGCAGCCAGTAGAAACCAGCTGCGCAGGTTTTCAAAACAAGCTTCTCAAGGGTCAGATCCGACGAAAACGTCACCCCGAGTACAAGTACATGATTGCTGGCTGTCACAGTATCTGAGCCGTGCTGCATAGCAGGAGCACGACTACCAAGCATCGTGATGTTGTGTTTAGAGCCGGCCCACAGCAACTCAGTCTTGGTGGGATTCATCTGCAGACAATTTGCTGCCATCTAGTGGCCGATGTCGGCAACGCAATGACCAAGACGAGAGATGGTAGACACTGAGTTGTGACGCTGACTGTGTACGTACATCTGAGAGTCATCCGCGTAGCTGTGGAATTTCATATTGTGTTGATCAACCACATCAGTAAGGTCCGCCATATAGAGGACAAAAAGTCGTGGTCCAAGAACTGAACTTTGCGGGACCGAACACGAGACAGAGACCTCGGCTGACATATCACATAGTAGACTGTTGTAACTGCTTTCTCAGTAATGTGGAATCGGTGATACGCAGACTGCATCGGTGGCATCATGTCGTTGCTGTCCAGAAACGCTTGGAGCCGACACTGAATGACCCTCTCCAATAACTTGGAAAGGAACGATAAGTTCGACACTAATAATAATAATGATAATAATAATAACTACAAAGCTATGGAGGAGCATCACCTGCCATATGGTATCATACCTGCTACCCAACCAGGTGAACATGTACTGCCTTAACTCCAGCCAGGCAAACTGGTACTCAATTTGACTACTCCAGAGGGATGAAAGGCTAAGTTGACATTGGTAGTTAGTTATATATTGAGATTGTTTACCTGACTGCACACAGTCACACATCCACTTTAGAGTCAAACTCACAGCCTCTTGACTGTTAAGTTCATCACTCCACCAGGCCGCCAATAGTGCAACATGAAGTTTAGTCTCCTTGCCACTATTGCTGAATGATGATGTGTGCTGGTAACTCACTGCCAAAATGTCAGCTCTTCACGATCATGATCCTCTTCACACCAACTTTGTCCACAGACAATCACTCACGATATTTTTTTCGTTTCGCGGTACTAATTTATACAACTGTTCTGGCATTATTATCATTACTAGAAGTACTAGTAGTGACTAGCGATACTAGTGATACATTACCAAAGGAACGGTTGGTAAGTGACGTGAGCTGGACCGACTGTTTGACCAAAGACACACGGTAGAAGTAGTTCCGCCAAAACGTCTCCTCGTGCAAACTGCACAAAGTATAACCCATTTACGAGTAAACTTGGAACAATGTACTTCTGGCTATAAGCAGCACTAGAAATTTTCAAATGCCATCTCAAAAGCACAATTTTCCTTCACATTCTTTAGACTTAACTTACTTTTCGTGCACTCCATTTAAAATGAAATGCATCTTTTTATTCCTCATAAGCAGTCATTATTTTGCTGTTTACAACAGATAGCATTACCCATAAATTGATTTTCATATTCAGTTTCAAACACCTCAGTTTAGGTGCTAAGATACCAGATTACTGTCTACCATACTCAATTCACTAAAGGAGAAAAACGTACAACATGATAGTAAGCCTCATGTAAGATATATAAAAGATTAACGCACTGTTTTGGAACTAGCTCAAATCTCATCATCTGCAGATCGGGATCTTCACTCAGCATGACCAGAGCGACCGGGTAGTTCACGTCGTAGTCAAAGAAAAACTGCGAGCTGGCTGGCGGATTGCGGATGAAGTTACGCTTGTCCTGAAGCAAATATTACCAACAGACCAAGCAATGGATTTAGTCATGTCAATGTTGCAATTCATGCTTCTGCTTCTCGGCTAACACAACATGTCCATCCTCAGGCTTAGTCTGCAAACACTAACTTGGCATTAGGCTATACGACGAACGATTACATAATGAAACCCCACACAATTTTTCAGTCTCCAGTCTAGACAACATACGTCATCAGCTGCATGTTTATCGCAGCAGCCGCTGTGATATACAGCTGAAGTACTCACTCTGACCACAAACTTTAGGTCAACTCAGCCTTCCATCCCCCGCAGCCAGGCTGATCATAGCAAAATCATAATTATCACCGAACATTATTGTTTGTCATAACTTAACCTCCATGCACATTAAATAGTGTTAGGCTTCATGGCAATAAAGCAATATTTCATTTAAATGCACAAAATACAGATTAACTTATTACACGTAAAACAAAACAAAATGTGACAGCAACCTTTGACAAAGCAAGTATCTGAGCTTTCATCGTTTCCTCTTCATTGTACCCAACCCACGGCGCAGCTGCTGGCTCAACCGGCTTTCTCGATTCACTTCCATCCGAGGAACTGCTCCCATCTTCCATTTCATCCGTTATTATCATCTGCTAGCAGGAAAACACAACAAATTTCACACAAAATGACACTATATTTCAAAGCAAAATGAATGCATGATAAAAAAAAACAACGTATGCATCTCAGATATGAGCAATTAACTATACTGTAGCACGTATGCTACAACTTTTAAGTACAGATGTATTTTAAAAAGTAAGTGGGTCAAAATCTAACACGTTCTTAGCATCAACATGACAAATAATACCATACAATCACACATCTGCCGGCTTTATCACAGTAATACATTCAATATACATACATACATGCAGATGTAGGCCTACGTAATGGATTACAAGAACACTATACCAAAGCAAAATGCTAATAATCAGTGAAATGCAAATTCTTAATCATTCTACATTTCAATTGTTGGCTACGTCATTGCCACTTTTACGCCTACGTATAGCAGAATACAAGCAGCGAACTAAGTCCAATATTTGAAGCCATCACCTTGTCTTCCAGCACTGACTTCAGCTGCATTGCAGTCTTGCTCACATGCTCACCAGTCAACTTGCCAAGGCTGAACAAATAATCTGTAAAAAATCACATAGTCAGAGTAAAAATTCATAAGCAAGCACCGAATCAAATGTTGTCAGATACAAGGTTATAAAATTAATATAATGATCGGCTCGAGATGGTATGGTAAATATCAACATCATAGGCCTACATACATGTCTGGTTCATGGTTCGGCACAGTAATAATGCTCTGGTTTTATTTATCAACAATAATTACTCTATAGACGCCAGGTGACATTAGTACCTAAACAGTTCTATGACCAGGAAACCAATTTGTTACACGACCAGCCACCAAGATGACTCAGACTTCTCCCGTCTGTGATGGCAAAATGAGTATAAGCTTTGAGGCTGTGACATTAAATGACGACGACGAGTGCTTAGTGCTTATAGGCGAATCTATGTAGACCCCTCAGCCACCAACTCGTGCCACCGCCGCCAGCCGGAATCGTCTGGTGCCGCCGCCAGCCGAAAAACAGACGGCGTGCCGCTAAGCCAGCCGAAATTACGAGGCGCCGAACATTATGCATTAGCTTAGACATTTATATCTGGCTACTGAAAACAGATTAAATGTCTAAGCTAATACATTAGTTCGTGCTTATAGTTTTTGATTTTTGGCATTTTATGTCAGCACTTATACAACATTAAATGAATTGCTTGCAGTTTTTTAAATATAATTTTGTATAGGCCTAGCCTAAGGTGCATTCTAGATATTTTAGAAAAGCTGTAAGTTTACAGGAAAAGGTGAAAATTATCCGAGTTGTGATTGCCCAAATAATCTCCGTAGTCCATAGGCTATATATGCTGTATTGAAAAGTGTTTTTAATAGACTAATGTCATGTGTTGCAACACATCTTTACGTCAAGTAGGCTTAATACAGATTAGATGAAACTTATGATTACAGATGTTTTTTAAATTCTTGGCACGTTATTGATGTTGTTAGTTAACGTTTTTTTTATTTTCTCAAAACTTTTTTTATTTTCTGAAAACATGCATTGAAAATCTCATCAAGAACTTTGAAAAATTACATAAACGAATTAATATTATAGTGACTGTAGTTTAATTAGTTAGTATGGTCTTACGACCATTTGGTTGAATTGAAATTAAATAAAGTTCTCTCTGTTGTCTACATTACAGTTTTAGACATAATGTGCCTACAGCATTAGGCATTCAGCAGGAGGTTGAACAAACTATGCCAACATTTTTTATTCAACGTTTTAAACGTTTTTTATTCCTGCCACGTTTTTAATGTGTTTTTAATTTTTCTGAAATGCTTTTTATATCTAGGTCTATGCTTTTGATAGCATCTTGTCCAATGACTGGCGTAGTAGGCACTACTTCAAGTACATGTCTGTTATTAACAAAACATCGTCAGAATAAATAAAATGTTTAAACTTTTGCTACGCATGTACTAAAATCTGTAAAATAAAATTTACACGGCACAAAGTCAAATACTACAGCCATTAATAAAAATAAACGTCCAAAAGGACTGTTGCAGTGTGAGCACTTTTCACTTGTAGTCATGCTACCAAGCATAGGTATTAAAAGTAGGCCTACTACAACATTTAGTTAGCATTTATTTGTGTGTTGACTGAGTGGCGCGGCCGACTCGAGCCGCGCCGCCGCCGGAAAATGTTGGTGCCGCCCTAGCCGAATTGTCGACGGCGCGCCGACTCGCCAGCAGGATTTTACTGCAACCAGCCGAAAACGGTTTGGCGGCACGGCTGAGGGGTCTAAATCTATGGCTCAAGCTGACTGGCTTGGTCCAAAACCTGTTGGCCACCCAGCCCTTCGCAGCATTTATCACGCAAACCAGCTGAAATCTCACAATGAGTGTACTAACAATGACAGCATCATGAACATTTTATCAGCTACCGGCATTACTAAATATTGCTATTAAGTCATCACAATCACATATCACAATGTTTTTCTATGATGAACTGATTGTGTGACAAGATAATGGCATCATTACACCGTAAACAAAAATCCGACTTTCAGATGCCGAGGCAGTTCCATTTTTTTTAATTTTCATATCATAATATATATTCAACTTTATTCGCCATAACAGTGGTAGCACATAATAAAATAATAAACACATCAAATGAATAAAATATTAAACACTCACTTCCCCAATCTCTGACGGCATGCACCGCCTTGGTTGACACCTCCATCAGGTCCGCCTCGATCGCCATGACACTGGTGTGGTCAGGGTGCGTGCTGTCATTCGACGCGCCAACGTCCGCCGTTTGGTCATCAGCTGTTGTATCGGACGACATGACCTGCGACGAATCGGACGCTGACCCTGGGCTTTCGCCGTCCAGCCAACGCAGAACAGACGACATCGCAGACATCACGCCTTCATCTGATGTTGCCACTAATTATTTATCAATACCTAGCACGCAGCAGAGCCCGACAAAGCAACTATCGAACGACAAGAAAGCAAATCTCCAGCTGTTTCCCCGTCTTTGTTGTTGTTGTTGTTTACTTGTTTACTGTGCGACTGCCAAGAAATCTCGCGAGAAAACGCGAGAACGTTACCTTTGGCCAATCACAGTGTTGGCCAATCAATTAATTAAAAATTACGTTATTTTATACTGTGTTTTAAGTTTTTAACCATTTTATTTTAGTTTTGTATGAGGCACATAGAAGGACAAAAGTTGTTGAAGTTGTTGAAGTTTGACTTAGACCATACTTCGAAGTAAGAGATAAAAACAGAATCGAAAAAATGCCTTTTTTGCCTAAGCCCACAAAGTACATTATTTTATTTTTGTTTAATAACTGGGTACCAACCAAGAGTAGGTTTAATACAATATCCTTAATCGTGTTAAAAATGTTACAGAAAGTCAACAGAAATAAAAACATAAAACAGATACAAATTAAATTAAAACAGTCCGCTGTGGCTCCGTTGCGGACCGTTGCGGTCCGTTGCAGTGATTAGTCATACCTTTATTTTGGGTACTCTTGGCGAATTTTTTAATGTATATATCTATGTTTTCGTTGTTGTTTGTTTAGAAAAGTAGAAGTTTGGGTTAAATTTTTTGTTTGTAGCTGTTTTTTTTGGACTGCCGAAGCTCGTTTGATAAAGGCAGCATTCAATATAAGCACTGCTTTAATTTGACAAAAAGATTTATTTGTGGTTTGGTTATTTGCTGGGACATACGACGGTGGTTGGCAGCCGATGATGTCCAGTTCAAACGAAGCAGATTTGCACGAAGACAGCTTAGATCTGGATGATGACAAACCGTCTCGAGCGCATGCTTCTGATGAAGGTAATAAATAATTTTTGTGTTCTATTTTAGTTAGTGCAGTGGTTTGCAAATTGTTAGCCAAGGACCACACGCAATGGTTTTGGAGCCAGCATGGCCAGGTCATTGTGCAGTAACCGAATATAAAACGCAGTTATTAAGTTAAATTTATTGTGAATGCGCTGTAGACGGCACTTGATTTAAGGCGTGATTTCGATAGGTCAAACATGTCAAACGGCATAAACTCCTTCAACCTCCATTCATTGGTCGGTGACGAGTTGTTTCGTGAACAGCCGACAGCGTCTAAAATCACGAATGTTTACGAAACGCTAATTATGCAGCCAGACCACGCCCACCACAGGCTGCAGGGCTCAAAAATTGTAACTCTGGAATTTCCTGTCGTAACTGGCCGGCGTCGCGATGTTCCATTAATAGCTTTATAGCCGAAACAAAAAGCATATACAGCTACTAGCATCGGTTGACTTGTTTGGCGAACACTGTTCGTCGGTTAGCTTAAACGGCTCTCAGAAATCACGACTGGTTGCGCAAACGTAACCACGGTCGACCGTTTGACCTACTGAAATCATGCTTTTAATTGGCATAGGTTCAGAAATGAGATACATATAGATAGAGGTAGTATTCTTATGTCTACCATCAAGGAACTATGAGAAACATTGTTTTCCATATTTTTCTCATTGCTTAGTGAACACACTTGTGCTCGGAGTATGCTCTGTGTTGTAGATTTTATTTGTTTATGTATTGGTCACATAATGTACTTGTTGAATGTTTGAGGGTTGTTATTTTGTGTCTAAAAGTAGATTTTTTGACTGTGTCCAGATACAGAAGATGCCAGTGAGGGTGAGACTGGGAAAAAGGATCGAGAATTTACTGGAATCAAAGAACAGTACGTATTTCGAACTTCTTAGCAGTTATTTGTAAAGCTGTGTTAAGATTGTATGGAACTTGTTGAACTTTTTTGGGAACTGTAGTTTAGCCCAATAACTACTGCCATTAGTTGCACATTTAGTTAGCAGTTTCAAGCCAATTTGATTTGAAGAGATTGCAATATAACTTAAGCCTGGTATTGCAAGAATAGATAGTCAAGAGTACTGGTGAAAAATAGTTTATGTGTTAAAATTAGAGCTGTCAAATTGACGCATTAATTAACGCATTAATGCGTTAATAAATTAATGCACGTTAAAAAAATTAACGCGCGTTAAAATAATTAACGCATATACGTAAATTTATGTTAATTTACTACGTTCTGTGAAGCAAAGGTTCTAATATTTCATTCAGCTGCAGTTATTTGACAATCAAATGAATTCAAGTAACTAGACTGTAGTTGCCATTCTATCACTACAGTAAATAAATAATTATTTTGATGACAGGCTAATAGATTTCTATACTAGATATGATGGCAGTTATTGTTGATTAAATATAAAAAATACTTACCAGTTTATGTTACTGTGTAAGGGCGATTAAGTCACACATCCAAAACAGCAGAAATCATTTTGCTAGGACACAGAGTGATAGAACGACAAACTGGCTGCCCTTACAAATCATGTGACATGACCCCATTTAACATTTTCCACCCTGCATTATCCTGTAAGGCAATAGGTGAGAGTTGTCTGAATTGGAACGTTTCCTTGATTGGAACACTTTACTTACTCAAAATCTATGAGCTGCTTACTGAAAGTGAGGAGTAATTAGCACTCTACGGTGGTTTCACTTTTGATTTTAGGTAAGTATGGTGTGTGTTATCGACTCGATTTGCAGTTAATGATGACTGTTGATTTTTGATTGATATGACCTTAAATGCAGCACCAGTAGTGAGGATAGCACACGCCATATTTGTGAATTGACTTCGTAGTCACTAATGCTGTGCACACTGGATATTTGTCAGTGTCGTGTGTATGAGCGATAATGTGATGTAAACAACGGCTGTGCTGCTGCACAGTGATTTGTAAAATTTGTTTAAATTGCGCTGAATGAAACACCTATAGTTTCCTTAATAGGAACTAAATGCTGAGTATGTTCTGTTTAAGGAAACTTGCTCATATTATTGAAACACTGCCCAATCACGGCTGTTGAGCTGTATTCAACCCACTTTTGGCTTAGATATGCCAAGCAACTGAGTCAGTTGACATCTATTTCGCCAATAACGGCTGTTAAGAGCGGGAAGAGATTTTGTTCTACTTTAGGTAACTACCGTTGTGCACAATTATTAAATAGATTTTTTTGTTGTTACTTGATTTTTTGGAAACAAAATTGAATCACTTTTGGAAGACTAGATTTAACTTTATTCTTATTTGACTCTTTTAGCTACGGACTAGCAGTACATTTAATCAGATGGAAAACATTTTGTATCACATTTGCATTGACTACGTTTATTAGCTTACGAGATAATGCTGGGGTGGAAAAGGTTAAATGAGGTCACTGTCACATGGTTTGTAAGGGCAGCCAGTTTTTTGTTCTATCACACTGTGTCTTAGTAAAATGATTTCTGCTGTTTTGGGTGTGCGACTTAGTCGCCCTTACACAGTAGCATAAACTGGTAAGTTTTCTATATTTAATATTTGCTGTTTTATTAGCAAATTTAATTGTGAATTTGTGAGTTAAAAGCAATAATGTGACCCAAACCAATCACGTGACCATTTAACTCGCGGTGTGTGACTTCCTATGGGTGGTCCATTGTGACCATGCGTCTATCTTGCACCGTTAGCGAGATATAGCGCCTCGAAGATAATGGGGTCACAACTTTGACCTTTTTGGGGTCACGTGACGTCATCGGTCACGTGACCATTCGACTCGGCATATGTGGTTTCCTATTGGTGGTCCATTGTAACGATGCGTCTTACTTGCACCGTTAGGGAGATATGAACCCTCAAACTTGCATTTGCCCATGTTAAAGGCCAAAAGTTCACTGCACATGCACCGCGTCACATGACCTGTAGGCAGGGGGTCCAAAATAACCACATATTTGGAATTCCCGAGGCCACATTGCCTATTCACTATGCCACTTTGGTGGGACTACGATGACGATTAAGGGTAGTTTGTAGATGAGCATCTCCATTGTTAAGCGTTTTCAGTTGTAATTGTTCCAAGTCCGAAAATGGTTTTAGAATTTACCGTTTTGGGGGGATTAAAGGGGAAATATGAAAGATGAATGTTGAGACCCCACTAAGAAATCAATCCCCACCGAAACACGTCATCCAGTGCAAAGAATGTGGCGATATTCCCAAAAATGTGTTCTCCAGAGCTTGGCAAGAAAAGTATAAAAATGAAAGAAATAATAAGAAGAACCCATTTTTGAATGTTATATTTTACCCCTTTGCCTTGCTGACCCTTCTGGGCCGATTTGTACCATTTTTGGCATGTAGGGTCAGACCGCTGACATAATCATACAAGTCAAATTTTAAGTCGATCGATTCAGAGGTTTGGGGGGCTACTGGTGCCCAAAATCTGGGGTTTCCCATTGACTTTGATAGTTGCCCTTACAACAGTTTTACACACTACCATACTACACTGTGATTATATGTTTAAAATGTGTTTTTATTTTTTATATTCTACAGGTGGGACCCCCCAAACGTCGCAGGACTCAGGGTAACTTACACCCTACTCTCCCTCTCGACGGGCGTGGGTGCGTTAATAACGCATTAATTAATGCATTAAAAAATTAACGCAGTGCATTAGTGCATTTTAAAAATTAACACTTCGACAGCTCTAGTTAAAATCCATTGTTTTGCATCTATGGCAGAGGATGTAGAAGCTAAAGGCTGTAATGTATTTTTTTTACTTTAGTTCCATAAAATATAGTGTCAGGAGGAGCAAGCATCCAGCCTGTGAAATAACCTGCTTTGACAGTCTTAAGAGGTTCTGTCTTTTTGTGCTGGTCATAGAAAATTAGGGTAGTTATATGTAAACAAAGTAGGTATATGTGTGTGTGTGCTTGCTTTATTTTGTTGACATCAGTTAAGCCGGATGTTTAGATTCTGTGGCGTGATGTGTTATTGACAGAATGTATCAGGACAAACTGTCACAGTTAAAGAGACAGGTCCAGCAGCTGAAGGATGGGACTCTTCCGATCTACATGAAGAAGATGAAGAAGCTGGAGCAGCAGTACAGGGAGCGGTTGCGGCTGTGTTCTCTGTGGGTCAAACGAGAGCTGGAGGTTGTGCAGGAAGAGTACCAGAGTGAGAAGGAACAGGCCAACAAGGAGTTCGAGGTCTGAAGCCACATTTGTACAACACATGTAAAAACTGGACTTACATACTTAACAGCTTGGTTATGTTTTACTTTTGCTTACTTTGTAGTTTTTAGTTGCATATGGCCAGAAGCAGCAAATGTAATACTTGCTGTAGACGTAGGACTGAATGATGCTGTTTTATCTTATGCTGCTATTAACTGTAACTGTTGCTACACTTATCATTGGTGGCTGTTTCAACTGATGTTGCTGCAGCAAAAGAAAATTGAGTTGCGGGCGAGTCTGATTCAGGAGCTGGAGCATAAGAAGAAGGTGATTGAAAATGAAAGAAATACCATGGAGCTTACTGGTGGTCAGTGTGAAGGATCTCTTTATTCCCGGCCAGTTTGTGTACATTCTGTAGGTATTTGCTACAGTGCTGCTTAAGTGATTCAGACCGAGAGTCGAGATATTTAGCACTTACAGTTTTGTAGCCTGCTGTGCTGTACATTTGAAATACATTTGTATCAATATAATGGTACTGTCAAAGTTTATAGCTGCAGAAAACTTTGTAGTTTTAAGCAGTGTATTATGACATCATGGGATGCAGTGCATGACAGAAGTAAGAAGAGATATTAATGTTGATTACCTGTTTGCAATACCATTGTTTTACTGTGCTCATACTACACTGAAGATACCATTCTGAGGGGTTAATGCAGATTAAGTAAGTAAGTAAGTAAATGATTTATAAAGCGCCAAAGTCTCAGAAAGAATCAGGGTGTGTAATATTTCATCAGTTTTTAACGAAAGTTTTACTTTATAAGGTTTGCCGAAGTCAAGTTTGGTTTGTGCTTGCATTCAGATACGATGACTGTTAAACCGGTGACGACAAGAAAACTGCGGAGACGGCCAAACGATCCGCTACCTGTGCCTGAGAAACGAGGAAAACCATCTCCTGATATCCTTTACGTTTGCTGGACATTTGCTTATGGATGCACATTGTGATGATTTTGGTGATGCCTCCTGCATCATTTTGACATAGTGTTAGCCAGGATTCCCACTGAAAAAGTCCTGAAATTTGACTTTTCTTTTTTCACGACTGGAAAAGTCTTGAAATTGGACATAGTTGCTGAAAAGTCACAAAGGAGTCCTGATTTTTTGCTAGTGTTATCCGGAAAAACCAAGATACTGAATGCGTAATTTTTTTCCAGTAATATTTGTGCTTAATTACTGGAATTTTTTTTATATAAATATTATGTGCTTGATTGACAAACATCATTAATCTGTCAGGTAATACTTCATGTATCATGTTTTCTCACCAAAATAACTCAGGTGCTTGTTGTTTAGCTAAGTGCATCAATGGGTTTTCCTTGTTTTTATGGTGCTGAACCTGAAGAAGACCTGAATGTCGATTCTGCCATTTGAGTGGGAACCCTCGTTAGCACATTATAGTAGGCTTTCATGCAAAACTGCAGCATACTTGACACATTGTCTCGTTTTGCAGTTTTCTGTTGTTCCTTGTAAACAAACTGATGTCTGTCATGTTAGATTGCAGTGTGTGTGGTTTACCTTAACAGTGTGCGTGTCCACTGCAGTTTTCCTACTACATAGATGAGCAGGACATCTTGAGTGATCTCATGATCATCAACAAGGTCTGTGGTGGCAAAGCGCTGACTAAGACAAGTCAGTTGTCGATGCCGTCTCTGAACCATGCTGGTGATGTCGTGCATGATGTGTCAGTGGAGGACGGACGACTTTGCTACGAGAAACGATGGCAAGTGTTTCACACATGTACCAATTGACCACTCAGAGCTTTATCTAATAATCATCTTCGCTTTCAGTCGATCCAAATCTACACATTTTAGCAACTATGTTCTCCAAGCTTTGAAGTTTCCTGCCTTTCTTTATGTGAACCCATGCATCCATCTGATTGTACTCTTCTAGTTTCTGTCTAACTTTACTTCATGTTGTCAAGCATTATTATTTGGTAGTTACAGTGAAAGCTAGGACTAGGGATTCAAGGTCATAACTTAATGATGCAGCGTTCCACATGACTGCAGCTTTTCTTGGGGAGAATGTCAGAAGAAGACCTGCATTTCGATACAGTTCTGTCTGAGAAAACTGACAAGAACGGCCTGTTGGTAGCCTGGTATTTCAGATAGCGAATCTTCTGTGGTGTGTTATTTTGGACCACCCGTGTCACCTCTGATGAAAAATTGCAGCTATCTGTCAGAAAAGTGCAACTTTTTGCCCTCGGTTTTTTCGACCCACATTGCTGCTGATTGGGGCATCTGAAGAGTAGTCACCAGTCAGTGTGCCATACAGCAAATTGTTACTGCTGCTGCTGCTGCTGCAAGTTTGCAGTAATTGTAGTCAGTCGGTCAACGTTGGTGTCGTAACATTGCGAGGAAGCACTGCGCCATCCACAGACTGCTGATCAACTGATCACACTTTGCAGTTGTTGTAGTAAAGTGCTCTTGTTGTCATTTTAGGTTTTCCGTGGATCAGTTTTGTTGTCTGGAGTCCAAAGACCACGGCCGCTTCAGTGCAACAATTGTCAGCATCGGCCCTGAGGATGTAAGTGCTGCCCACATACTCAGACTAATGTTTAGTTTCTGTATAATTTCCTCAGTACTACAGGGCATATGCTCTAGATTAGGTTGGCTTTGATGTTAACTTTTGGGAGTCATTGAAGCAGGACTTATTATAAACCACTGAATTAACCAGGTTTGTCTTGGAGGGGGAATTTGCCTTCTGGTGTGTCTATATTTCCCCATTCCAAGTAGTACTAGAGAGGAATTTTTGTCATCTGCATATTGTAATGTCTACTATCTAGGAGGGATCATCTTGAGTTTGAGTGCTAAAAATAATGGAAACCCCTAGAGTCACTGAGACTACATCTCAAAACCTGCGTTGGGGCTTACTAGACTTTCTCCCAAAGAACCTGGTCCCATGGTACCAGGCCTGAGCCCCGACTCTGTTGAATGGGCCGGGTTGAGCGGAATTAATCCGATACTAAATTCAGAGTCTGATACTTACAACAGGCACGTTTTAGCTTGTAGATGTCCACGAACGATTACAGAAGTGTTGATAGTGATTTGAGTCGGTGTTGTGTGTGTTTTCTCAGATCTGGTTGAAGAAGACAGTCGACAGCAGCAAGTTGCATATAACAATATCTCAGCTGCAGAGAGGACAGTTCACGATACGCCGACGGACCTCATAGCGACATAGGCGCCAGCTTGCTGTGACCATTAGAACACTGCGCTCATAACGTGTTGTAACTATTGACACATTATATACGTGTCATTAAAGTTAGGCAACTTACTTTAGAATATGACATTTATTAAGGCTGTGAATTTCTCACGGCAATCGTGAATATTTTATCAAATTTGCATACATGCCACAAAACGTTAAATTGTGCTGCGAACCACCACAATTTTGACCATTTTACAATCTTTTGATTGATTTCTAGACATGTGTTACTGTGCGTGCACGGAAATGGCAGTTGCCTCATTTCTGGTTTGCAATTCTGGTGTTGCTTTTTAATTCAGCGACTTCATTGATGAGATACTTTGTCAATTTAAATCCTGCCAGAAATTTGCTCTCTATTTTTGATTTACTGGACTACTGGACTTAGATTTCGAAAAATTTGCGTGTATGCAGAAATTCGTGAATTGGTCAACTGACTTGAGCTGATATTGCCATTTGGTTAAGCAACCACATATTTTGTTACTTTAGAAACGTTTTTGGTATTTTTCAGCAGACATCTGCCATCTGTTTTTGGTTTAGTGGACTTCCAATTTTTGACAAACTTGCAGTGTATATGCAAATTTCTGAATCTTCTAGTTGTCTACGTTTTGGAGTTGACTTCCACGTCTGTGTTAGGCGAACTGTGGTTTTGTTTGCTATGTTGAAGGATATTTTTCTGAATAAAGTTGAAGTTGATTTGACCATCCATTACCAAGTTCTGATGCTTTTAATGAGAATATGTTACTTTATATTTACGACTGATGAATGACCTTTTGACATTGATGGTTGTAAAACTCAAGCATGTATAAAACTACTTGATTGTTACATGCAAGCAATCGATTGCCAGTCTTATCTGTACTGCCAGTTTGTATTGTATAGGAATGAGTGTCTAATTTTGGGTTTGTCTTGAATCCAGCAGTTGGTAGAAAATGTGAAATTCAGCCTAATTCTTAATTTAGCCAAATAAGCCAATCTTTAAACTACACTGTGTCTGGTAAAAAAGTAAACTTCTAGACATTGTAGAGTACAAATGTTAAATCTGAACGAATCTCAATAAAATTTTGTACACTTAATCCTTAATAAATTGTTGAAATGACCACTGACAATGTCAGGATTAAACAAACTGTCTGTGCGGTTGCTTAATACTGGACACTTCACGTTTTAGGGTGACCTCACAAAAGCCGCTGTAACTATTGTTTACGTTGACAGACTTAACTCCAATTTGGCTTGTTGATTGCTAACTGATGCCGCATTGTTGACGTGAAATTTTGCCAAAATCAGATGTTGCTTGTTGGCGTTACACAAATGTACAGGTCACAGAAAGGTTCGCTTATGTAACGTCATATTGGTAATGGAGACATTTCGTTACCGCTAAGAAATAATATTTTTCAATGAAAATTGGTGATTGGTGCTAAGGGTTAAGTGTATGAAACTTCATTTAGATTCGTTGATATTTGACATTTCTATTGTACAATGTTAGGGGTTTACTTTTTTACCGGACACAGTGGGCGACTTCACTTTTTGACTTAGACTTTCGCTGAGCCAAAGCTAAAGCTGAACACTAAAGTCTGTACTTAGACCAAAGATCAACTAAACAATTAAAAATGGCGGAAAACCGGTAAACCTAACAGAAAATAAATCAACCAGTTACGCTTGGACTAGCTTATTTAATTGCGCCGCACACGCAAATGACGTCATTACGTAACATTTTAGGTCATTGTGTAGCCATTACGGCATTTATTTTTGGTACCAGACTGTTTTGATTTACTAAACTATCTGTGTTAGTCGCCATGTTTTCGCTCAGCGAAATCACTTCACTTTTTGACTTAAGTAGGTACTTAGACCGAAGTTTAGGCTCAGCGAAAGTCTCTGCGAAAGTGTAAGTCAAAAAGTGAAGTCGCCCAGTGTATAAATCAGAGCACGTTCATTACAGGCACTGTTGTGCATTTTTGCTGGATATCGTAAACATAAGGCATAACTAAACTCCTAAAGTCAAGTTAAGAGTTGGCATTATGATAACAAGAAAGGAATGAAGCTGATGCCCTGCTGTTTAAGTGGCATCTGAGCTTCTTGTGTGCAAAAGTTAACTTTTCAAAAACGATTCGTTAATCGTTAATTTCGATTAAATCTAAGAGTGATTGTTGTGCAAAAAAATACACTTATGTGAGTTTTTCAGCTAATAGCTGTCAATTCGGTACCTGCCCGCTATTCCTTAAGTCCATTGTGCAGATACGCGCCACAGTGCTAACGTTTGGGTTACGGTTAAGATTAGGGTTAGGGCTATAGGTTTAGGGTCAGCCTTAGGGTTAGGCTTAGAGTTAGTGGGAATAGCGGACCTTCGGAATAGCGAACTCGAATCGTCAGTTCACTGAGAGTTTGACGACAGTAAACCTATATTATTATTAAATGTTTTTTGTCCAGTATTGTAGACAGACCAAAGGTATACTTGTTACAATGTCTACTACACAATTCTTTCTTAATGATGTTACTTTGATAAAAAAATTATGACTGAAATGTTATTACTCGTTAAATTATTTGTAATGATTAATTGTGTGAGCTTTAGTTTAGACTTTTAGACAGTGCATTGTCATGGCGCATTAAAATGCACATTGTGCACGTAGGCCCCTATGAGTCAGGCTACAGTAAAAAACGAATAGACCCAACGGCTTCACGTTCGGCAACCTGGATAATAAAGCTGTAGGCCTACCAGTAGTTTAACTGATTGATAGACAGCTGAATGTCACACTGGCGTGTTTACGTTGGCAATGAGTGATAGCCGTTCGTTTCGAGTACCACTTCACCCCACAGACCATTGTGATGAGCTTTCTGCTGCTGCCTGTGATTCAATATATGTTCCGCCAGGTGTGTGGTTACCACAGACTGCGGCTTTCATCTGTCTTGTCTTCAGAGTACGAAATGGGCAGTGGGCTGGCAACCGACAGACAGGTGTCGCTGATTAGTTGGACCACAGAAGCTCGGGTATTTTGCTAGGATTCCCACAGTAAGACAGTAGGCTACGGGAAGATGGCAAAGAGACGGGAAGTTTTTTGCCGACCATAGTTAAGTAACCGTTGAGCTTATAGTACGAGTTGTCGTCTGTCTGTCTGTCCGTTGTCGACTTTACGTCTTCTGTCACGAGTGTATTGTGGCTAAACGGTAGGTCGTAGGGGAAATTTTTTATACGAATAATTAGCCCGGTGTCATAAACATAGGCATGCAAAATTTCGTCGATTTAGTACAAGGAGAACATTTTCCAATTTGGGATTGAAGGGGGTAGGAAAACTTCGTTTTTCAACGGAAAACTGGCTATATCTCGGAAACGGCGAGAGATTCGTCCAAGATTAGGCCTACTACTAATCACTAATAGGAAGTGGCATACGCCCTTTCAGATGAAATGAAAATCATCGACCTTTCATGATCTACAAGGTCACTGACAACCGGTACGGTCGGCTATACTAGCGACAGCTGAGTTTCTTGTTATTTTGGGATACGCCGAGAACTGCGCTTCAATTGATAGTCAATCTGAGCTGTATATTTAGGCCTATCTAAAAAATGCGACGTAAAGGATTTATTGAACGTTACGCTAACTTTTGGTTTCGGGAGGGTATCGTATAGTGTGAGACACGTTAAGTTACGAAGCATTGACGTTTTCTAGCAGCAAAATACTGCACCCATTGTAATAAGCTTAATTTCATAATATTATAATGATCTAAGCGGAATTTAAAATTTAGGCAGTAGGCAAAAGCTTTATAGTTGCAGGTTAATGGACTTGTTAAGACGCGTACAGAGTGACGTAATTGAACTGAACTGAACTGACATGGGTTAGCTTTTGACGAAGTGGCCAACGGGCATGCAGTGATGCATTACAGTAGTCACCGTCTACCGGCGTGGTGTCTACGTGACTACGGAGACGTACGCCCATTGGTCAACTGTTTGATCAACATTGGCCCATTGTTTATCTATTTTACAATTGGATGTAATGGCTGCAGACCGTCGTTATGCCTATGTACGAAAGCAATGTCGTCTGCATGGTAACAGTCGAGAGTTCTGCTTCCAGCAATCATAACGTCACGAACTGGAAGCTGCAGCTGTTTCTGCTTAAAGATTATTTTACACGTGGAATACATCATCAGAACCAGTTAACGATACTGTACTTAGCCTATAGGCTACCTGGAAAACTGACACCCCTCTTGCGCCCAGTAGGCTCTGCATGTTTTAACCCAAACTGTTAACGTGGCATATTTTTCGCAATTACCACTGAGTTAGGTTATGCAGCCTCGTGTCATCGCATTACACATTTGCGAAAAACGCCAAAAATGCAAAATACCATCGTTACGCAATATTGTAGGCTATAATTTCAGTGCTAGTTGCAACTTTTCATGTCAGCTCAAACTATACATTGCACCGTTTTGACAGAACAGTGTCACGGTCAAACAGACGGACGAAGAGACGGACGTCTAGACGATAGCTAAGACACGCGAAACATTGCATGTTGTCGCGCGTTAAAATTAAAAAAAACGACGGAATTCATTAACTGAGAAAACATTAGTCTATAAGTTAGCGGGAAATTCTAATTACGTTGTGCTGTATCATCTACGTCCTATGCGTAGCACGTGTGATAGCGGCGTCATCGCTGTGGTGACGTCGCAGCGGAGTGTTTTTGACCTGTAGAACCTCGCCAATAAATGTCATCATTCTAGATTCTGAGTCGTCTCTGTGTTCCCCTAGAACCGCCGGCTTGGACGATATGGAGAAACTATAGCAGTCCGACCCTCGGAGTGACGCCGCAACCAGCCTTCCTACATTTCGATGAAGCTAATTCCCACAAACTTCCATGCAGTAAGCAGACGCCAGGACCTTCCCTACATGTGTTTAAATGTTCTAATGTTTAAAGCAAATCCAACAACATCGTGCAATTTAACTTTCGAACTTTGTTAGTGACGTCGCCAATTTTTATGCAAGCCCAGCCGGGACCAAGAAATGTCACGGTCAGACAGCTGTGGTAGCTGTGGTTGCACTAGCAAAATCAAGCAGGTTTGGAGGAAGAGAATGCCAATGCGACACCAGAAGTGGGGAAAGAAAGCGAGACCCCCTTTGACCCTTTCAGAGAAGCCACTGGCTGTTCAATTTGTGCTGAGCAAAGTACGGACTATGGACCACATAAGGCTAATTTGAAAATACGGTCGTAAAATCAAGTTAACGGTCGACGTAGTAGATAATGATATCGGTAAGCTATAATCCGCCATCTGCTTGACAAGAGGGCGTGAAATTACGCCAATTTTCTACTAGCTGACGCGACATCGAGAGGCTATTGAGATCGCAGATCAAAACGACGAACCGGTCTCGATCGAGAACACAAAGCAGGGCGAAGTTAGTGGAGCGAAAGTAACGTGGCCAATGGCCATTGAACGAGTCGAGAGCCGAGACTGACTGACCGACTGGGAGTAAGTACGTTGCCATTCGGCTTTCATCTGTCACGAAGCGAAAGAGCACCACACTCTGTGGCATGGGCTGGGAGGATGCGAAAAAATTTTTCACAATTTCATTTTCTTTCGATACGTTTTTGCAAATTTTTTAATATTGATACACTTCCGTCTTCTAGAGTGCAATTGCTAAAGTTTAATAATGTACTAAGCTGAATTATAACGACGAACAAATTCAGATGTAGGCCTTTACTTCAAAGTGGTCGTAAAGTAAGGCGGTGGTTACACGTAGGCCTAAAATGTAAAAAAAACGTTTACATTATATTTTGCACTTAATTACGTCCGAAACATTTGCAATAATGTTTTGCTGGCGATTGCAACTATCTGCAGCTTTTAGGCCTACGCTTTACCTCCCGGCCGCAGACGGGTCTGAGTTTTGCATTTTGAGTCCAAAATTTGTCAGGAAACGCTTCTACGAGGCGCATGACGATCATTTTCGGTTCAACATTAAGAAGTTACAATATTAGGGGGTCTGTAGGCCTATACATATAGGCCTAACATTGGTGGAGTCTGATATGTCCAAGTTGTCTGCAGTTCGTTTTGACAAATGCTGGCGACGACGGCGCAGATCGAGTCGCCAGCGACGATGACAGTATAGATAGCATTATAGCGAGCGACGACCGTCAGTCATAATGCTATTAACTTGACGTAGCGAGCCGTAAACTTACTGAACTATGCCTATATACAAACAGTTAGTGGCACACGTACGACGAGACCCAGTCAGTCAGTTGCTCGTATCTGTCTGCACGTCGTGTTTAGATCAGCTTCGTTGCAAGGCAGTTTGACTGCTGCCCACGCACGCGCGCAGCCCGCACGCTCGCGAGCACACAGTCGGTGCTCGTAGTGAAAACGGCGCCGCACGCAGACGCGCTTTAAAGCGCGCTCTCTCTCTCGCTCGGTCAGAAGCAGTTTGCGTCAAACTGGCGGTAGGAATATAACCGTCTCGTCTCAAGCTTCGCCGCTAATATTTACGCTGCATGCGGGTCAGATGCGAGTCGGCTGTCAGAACTCAGAAGTGAGTTGAGCAGCAGCTGGGTGCCGACGCCCAGTCTGGAGTGGACAGGCGATCGAGGAATGGCTCACCGCAGCATCTCTCTCCTCGGGGTTCACTGTCGTCTGTGCATTGCGACACTTATCGCTCTGGCAATAGGTGAGATTTTGTTGTTTCTTTTGTTTCCGCTGAACATTTGCTGCAGCTGCAACAGTGCTGAGTGCAGTGGGGCAGTTTTTCCAGGGACGGACGTCTGCCCTACCGTAAGTTTTACTACAAATTATGAAAAAGGTAGATTGCACATGTTATGTAATTTGACAACAAAGCACATGAACACGCAAAATCGAAGCACATTTTTGTCCCCAGTAAGTAATTAAGATATAGGCCTGCAGCCACATTCTTTCTAAAACTACACCCTTGACCTTTCTTATGACTTTTGTTGAAGTTTGCCTTATGGAGTCAGATGTCGCTTATGTGCTAATCGTGCAGGTCTCCCCGATAAAATGATGGTCTGAAAACACTCCGTAAGTCCCAGGTTGTAATTTTTCGAAATTCTGAGTTACTGTACAAATTACTGATAAAATCCGGTTGCGCATAATTAGGCTATCAAGCGGCTACTGTCAAAATTAATGTTAAAACCATTAAGTACTATACCGTCAGCTAATAGCACTTTGATGATCGTGTCATAGGTCTATGTAATAACGATAGGCGTATTGTGTACCGCGTACGTGCACTACCACACGCGCAGCAGTGTCGCGTTGGCGTACAACTTTTTCTAGCCTGAATCTGGCACAATGTATAACAAAAATTTTTCTGCTGTTATTGCTTTGTATGTCTTTACGCTGGATTTGTCTTTTTCAGTCTCACGAATACACTTTATTTCGTGCGTTTCGTGCGTTAGTTACGGCCTAGCCTATTGGAAGTTCCGTGTTCCCATGCAGCAGTTGTGGGTTTCAGACCTTTGCCGCTTCTGAAGTACATTGCTGCTTGAAACCTGCTTCTGTCCGAATTTAATCTTAAACATGTTGCAGACCGACGATAGAGATAGCGTAGCAGCCACGCGGCATGTTTAAGTTTGTGGCGCTATTAATGAAAACGAGACTAATTTGCAAGCTGAACACGAAAGTAATGCCGCGCAGACAAGTGCGATGCACACACCCACAGTTGCAGGTGCTGTTGCTGGGTGTTTCGCATCAATCCGTGGCGACGTCTTCGAAATAATTGGGATGCAGTGGCCTTTGTCAACTAGGCGTGCTGGCGTTGCAGCGTTGTTGTCGCGCTAACACAATGGACTGCGGAGTGCAGACATTACAGCGACGCGTGCGTTGATTGTTCTCGATGCATTCGGACAATTAACTGCACGGTAACGTGATCACGCCCAGTCAATGACATCTTCACCCCAGCCCGGCTGTCGCTTTAGTTTTTGCTTCGTGCAACATTAATTCATCACTGAATGCGCCTGTACTTAATATCTGTAGGCTTATGGGACGCAGTTGCAACTTTTTCTTTTTGTTGAAATAGTTTGACGTTGACGTATGGGTGTGCATTTTTCACCCGATAGAGCACTGGCTGCGGCTAAGTCGTTTTTGCTGTTTTTTTTTTGGTTTTTACCTGCGCCAAAATTGTGAGAAGTCACAAAACGCTACTCAGTGAAATGCAATTCAAATCAAATCAAGTATCTATAACGCATTTGCATCGTGTCTAAAACGCTTAAGTAGTTCTATTGTCAACGAATGCACAATAAAAATGTTTTAATTGTAGCCTAAAACAATCACAAAAAATGTCTTAGCGATTTTAGATAGTATTATAGTTTCCAATCCCAATTCAGTGTCGCTGATCCAGTCTGCTGAAACGCTCTACAAATAATTGCAGAGCGTTTCAGCAGACTGGACCAGCGACACTGAATTGGGATTGGAATTGAACCAAAACATGGCCAACTCACATGCAGACATTACAGCGACGCATGCGTTGACTATTCGCATTTAGCAGCAAATGAAACACGCCATGACGTTATTTTTGGTATTCTTCAGTCCACAGGGGTTCATAGCGTGTCGTACGTGAAATGGTAGGCCTAACTATCATGAATGTCCATGCGACTGGGACAACGCACATGACAGTTTAGACCAGTAGATTGCAATCGCCGAAATTGTGTTGATGGAATCGCCAAGCATGCAATTACCTTAACAACCGATGCCGGCGAACGCTGAACTGTGGTATCGTTTCGTCTAATGGAAGCCGGAATTACGGACCATCACAAACGATGGGAAGTGGTCGAATGTTTCTGAGTAAATCAGCTCTCGAACTGCTGTTAATCGAGCTAGCAAACAGTACCGTGTCATCAGTAATAATAGTTGTCCATGCGACTACCGGCAAACTTGACCTATCTGCGCAATGGAAGTGTTTTCATTTTTAGATTATTCATCTAAAATTTGAAACTATTATAAAGTTGTATCAAACTTCTGATTGAAGTCTAAAAGCTTTTATCAATGGATATATTGTATTCAACATTATTATTCAGTGCGCTGCACCTTTTTACCTTGCTTTTTAGCCCAAGGCAGTATGCTACCAAGCAGTTTTTGCGGGGTTTCTGTGAAATTAAATTCTATCATCACGCTCACATTACGATAAATCTTAATAGTTCGTAGACTTACGTTTATTTGATCGGCGTTTAATTCTCAGATTCATTCATTTCATTTTAGTGATATCTGGTTCCGGGTGTCTTTCTTGTGTAATTAACCAATGTTTGCTGACGGATTACGAACGTAAGTAAGTATGGCTTAAAGCTGAATCGGCTTTACATGATTCTTTAAAAAAACTAAATTTCCGCTAACTTATTGTCGATTTTCAGTTGTATACTTATTTAACGGAGCGTTCTGTAACGTTGATGTGAAAGACCGCGGCGTGTTCCTATCGTATTCGAAGAGAACGGAATTTTGATTTGATGTGATCGCATTTTAGAACCTCTCTTTCGCTGTTGGGAATTTGGAATGACGTCGCACGACAATTCATTATCTAGGCGCTGATGAGTTGCTGTCTGCTACTTGATTTAGACTGGCGGCGGCGTCATTAACGCTGCAGTCAGACGCTATCTATAGGTTACCTGGACAGTTCACCTGGTCACGTGACACGCACCTGCTTCATTAATTACATCCTTTCCTCTCCCTCTGCAGCGTACACCGGCGATTCACTGCACGCATGCAGTCAATGCCTCTTTGTCTCTTTGTCGGCATTGACCTAGCTAGTAACATGCGCAGTCGCAGACGCGCTATGTGACCAGATCTCTAGCTTCACCACCGCGCTGTATTTCAGTCAGCTTTTGTAGTTCTGTCTGATCTTATCTGCGACATTTATAAATTAGTAAGTAAGCAAGTAAAACCTATATTTATATATTGCACGCCGTTTAAAAAACCTTTAACGCGCTGTGTTACGTGATGAGGAGCATTATCGGTATGTGTTCTTAAACTTGCCGGCTCGGTAAACATTTTTCGTGCGTCGTAAGCTGACGAAGAAAAACATATCACGGTACTATGAACGAGTAACAGTCAAAGACGTTTTGTTGTAGGTCTAGCGGAGGTGTATTTGCGAAGTTACACGAAGTATAAGCCTACGTGTACTGAAGGTGAGTGGCATTTGGGCAGAGTCGTTGCGAAATGGAATTAGGCCTATGGAACTGAGCTTTGGCCCAGAGTTCATTCGCCTGTGCCATACGCATTGCGGTGAAACGCTTTCTAGTGCGCGTTATTCAGCCTGACAGCGACCGCGCGTTCGCGTCAATTGGTCTCGTTTTCCGGCTGATTTCGTCGCGTGAAGAATCTAATCTGCTCGTGTTCTTTCACTCGGCTTGCAAGACCAGTCCAGCGCCGGGCGAGTGACGAGGCCGGTCAAAGGCAAAGCGACTGCGGTTGGAAATTAAGTGGAGCGAAAGTGCGTGGGAAAGGAAACGATGAAGAGGTCGAGCCTTCGAGGTGTCACTGGCGCGTTGTTACCGCTAGTGTGTGTGGCGATTGGTGACGCCCTTGTCAGCGGACGCTAACCATCTGCAGCTGCCGACAGTGGCGAATCTAGAAGAATAAGACAAATAAATATTGAACCAGTGCGATGCATTGCAAAAAAAGAATAATGGCAAATATCCTGGAACTTTATAAGCTACGTTCGGCTAAGTTTCAGTAGTAAACAGCTGAAGCTATAATACGTGGGGCCTACGATAGGAAACATGATTTTTTTGGCCAGAAATGCTTGGAAAATGTAACACAATTTTGCATTTTCATTCTCGCCGTACTTTATTTTGTCAAACTGTGACAGTATAGTAAAACGTGAGCTAGTATAATTTGTTAAAACTATAGACAATTCACTTTAGCATCTAACAGCAAAATTATTTCATAAGAATTATTGTTTTATGGTGATTTTTTTCAAAGTCTAAAAGTTAATGAACCGCAAAAACATGAACACGACGTGACGCTATACTGTAGGGGCTGTATTGTAACTGGCTTGGTGGTTTCTGCGCGCGCGACTTTCGCCCTGAAGTAGCGGCCTTGGAGAAACATGGGCATGACGTTTTTTTGAAGCAGGTAGCAAATTTAACCATTCATTTCAATGTAAGGGGCCTAATAGGTTTACATTTTACTGCGCTTTGGCTCATTTAGTCACTTTTCTTTTGACTTGTGACATTTCTGTAACAGAAACACCAGTGAAATATAAATTCCCTTGCTTTTATTTTACTTTTACCCACTTAAGTTTATTTTCCCTTTTCAAGTTTTCAACGATCGAATTTCCAGTATATCCGTAATCCCGCTGGTATCTGGATCGGCCACAGCATGTGACGCAAGTGACCATGTGGCTAGTACGTGTGACTGACCACTGGTCAGCTGCGGTCAGTTGTGTTCGGTTGAGTGACTCTGCGAGAGTCTGGTACAATGACCATTACGTCGCGCGACTGGAGAAGATAATGGGCGGGCGACGATACTTGATAACGCTTGATAATTGCATGTTGGCGACCGACGCCGTCAACAAATCACGCCCAGCTGCGCATGCGCAAATGACGAGTTCACTGCACGCAGGACACAGACACAGTGCTCGCTCTCACATCCCACCACACACTGAGCTTGTGAAAATAATGATCTCGGTCACGGATCAGTCGATCGAAGCACACTTCAGAGCAGAAAAATGTTAAGGCGTCGAAGAGAGATCGGCGCGAGCTGCAGACAATGCAGCCTGCTGCCAATAGTGCAGTAATTTTCTTCGAGAGAAACAGAAAAAAAAGATATTTTGTTCTTCCAAGCCATTTACAGTCACAACAGCGATCAGTTAATAATATAGGAGGCGGCCAGTTCAGAAGGGTATAAAAGTTTCGCAGACGCCGACGTCTGAAGCCTGAAAGTGGCGGATAAGTGCATTTTAAACCACATTCAGTCTAGAGTAGGAAAAGTGAATATTTTTGCAAATACGAATTAACTTAACAGATTTGTGCTTCATCGCGCATCTCTGTGATTGATTTTGCGACGTCTGTCGCACTGTCAAAAACGTCGTCTCTTGGGATTGCCGCGGCTGTACTGTCAGAGTTGAACGTATTTTCTTGCGTACAGCGTTCCTAATATTGCATTCTCAACCCCGCACGGTATCGTTCGCATGCTCATTGCTTGAACGTATCTGGGTGATGGACTAAAGCGGGATACAGCATGCATCGCACACGATGTGTTGCGTTAAGTGAGAGTTGAGTTTCATTAGATCTGGCAGAGCGATCAGAGTAACTAACTATCAATGAACACTGTGGTCATCCGTCGGTCATCGGATCTCACGCTGAGTGGTCGTTGACCTCCCGTCCAGTTCGACGAAACAAAGAGCTTCGTCCCCAAGCGACCGCAATGTACACCGTCCGGATATGAATCGGTGGTGGGGGTCGCTGATAATTAACTGCGATCCGCCGAGAGTCAATCCGCAATTCCACAAATGCGTCTGCGAACACAGATCGCAATGTACGTCCGCAGATAGCGGCTAGGAGCCTACAGCTGCAATAATGTGCATTTTTAGTTTACTGTAGGTTTCTCAGTGGGAATCCCGGTCAAAAGGCCACATGACAAAAGGCCACCAAACTAGTTTTTTTCCTACGTGTAAGTTAATTTCACTATTTTCACCATACAGTATAAACTTTTTTAAAATTCTGAGTCGTCTTGATACTACAAAAGTTGCTTGCTATGTGTTGCTAAATGGTGTACTTTTGAGACAATTGTCACAAGAAATGCCCAGATACAACAAAGATTGTCGGGATCTCGGTGGGAGCTGTCTGACGACGTACAGTCAGCCTACTTGGCCGCCGACTCGACAACTTAACTGGATAACAAAAGTTACTTTTCAAGCTTTTTTTTCTACAATTTCGACGCGCTCGACTATCTTCACATTTCTCCCCGCCCCTGGAAATTTGTCTTCGATCTTAAACGTTTATCTTGTGCTTAAGGCACCCTGTCAAGAAACTTGGCGCAAGAATTTTGTATAGGCCCTACGAGTCCGCTGCGCATAAAATCTTGCATGTCTTCGTTTCATGGCAGATTTTTCTCTTGCATAAGTCTTCTGCGCAAAACGACCACAGACTCAGAGTAGCTTTAATTAGGCTATAGCACATCTTTATTTCCCGCAAGAAACTACGCTGTCAGAAAAAAACTTGGACAATTAAGTTTCTTGCACCTATCTGTAGCTTATATCATGTGTCAAACAGCCAATTTATTTTCCGGAAAGTAAACGGAAGTAAACTGGTGATTTTTAGTAAACAGTTATAATTATGTAGACGCAAGTTTTGTCTGCGGATCTTCGACTTGCGTGGTTAGCCTATCTGGATCATCTTGGTATGGATTTGAGTCCGTGACGGGAGGTATCCCGAGGTCCTCAGTGGGGCGATGACATCAAGGTCACGTGACCGTGGATTCGAGCTGCAATTATTTATGGCGCTGTCTCGACGTCGGTCGGTTATTTCGAGCGTGTCGCTGCTGACATTGTGTTTAACTTTCAATTAAAAGCATGAGTGATGCCCGCGAACCGAACATAAACAGCAAACGCGTGAAGATCGCTCTTTTGCGAGTCTCATTATGAAAATACGTCAATGAAATTAATGAAATCAGGCCTAACTTTGAAATCATTTTAGAAAGACGACTTTTTCGTTTCAATAAGTCCAGCTTTCTGAGATCTCCTGCATTGTATTCTAGGCGTAAAATTGGAAGGGGCGAAAAAGGTAGATTTGCCGTCGTGGTTAATTTTTTCCAGCTACCTGCTTTAAGGAGAGTTCCAAGTCGTCTTTAAATTGAAAAGTTGTCCGGGCGCCCACGGACCGGAATTGGGGAGGCGTCGTTGAAGAATTCGGTCTTTCTCTCACTTACATCATTGTCTCGTTTTTAGCAATAGACAATTTTTCCTGTTTCACAACAGTTGTAGGCTATATTTCGCATGATTGGCGTGACTGACGCGTGTCTGGGTCGGGTCATGACCTGTGCTATTATCTGAGGCCCCCTACTGTAGCTGTATAGTCGAGCAGTCGGCGATGCGTGACGACTGTATGCATACAGTATTAATGTACAGAACGGCGTGAGACTCTTACTCACACACTAGTGTGATTTTTGCTTTGCTCTATTATTTATTACGCGGCATCGCTGTTGCAGCGCAAGCGATTCCGCATATTCGTACACATTTCTTCGTAGCGTAGTCTGTCTGTCTGTCGTCTGTCACCATCGTGCACCCTGCTTAAACTGTTCGATGGATTCAGATGTCATTTGGCAGGTACACTTGTGGGAGCCAAATGACACATGCATTGTGTTAGATGGGGGTCTCCGAGGAGAGAGTTAGAGTCGAACTCCCAAGTCCCAACCAAAACATGCAATTACAAATTGCTGTTGCCACTTCATGCATACAAACAAAGAGCGATTCCACCTTTTGCCAATTTACTTTCGTCATCGTTTAGTTTTAGTTTAGCTTAGTTTCATTTTCTTTTTTTTCTTTTAGTTTTATTAATTGGTGACAAGTTCGTTTTTTGTTGTAGGACAATTTTGTTTTACGCCTTCGTTAACGAAAACTGCACAAAACTTGGCTTTTATGAAAACGCGCACAGACGGCGGCCATTGTCGTCCGTTTGCAGAACGTCCTTCATGATAAATAACCTGCATTAGAGGACGGCCCAGTTACTCACAAATATTGCTCTATTGGTCTTCCACATATATATTGACGTGGTCTATTCATGCAGCTTTGCTACATAAATTATTTTCTATCGTAGTGCAAAAGGATACATCCATAAACGCAGCCAATAAAAGCGAGCATAGTTTGACTTTCCGCGGGGCTCATTTAGCATTAAGTGTATTACAAAAAAAGCAAAGTGCTGCCTACTATTGCGATGTTTCACATTTTATGGTGATTTTGAAGCAGGAAGCCAATTGAATAAATAACTTTATTTATAAGAATAAATACCGACACGATGATGTAGTAGTTTTGGAACAAGAACCTAGGCCTAGGTTACAGTGGCTATGTAAAACCTACTTCCTTTTCGAAATAATATTAATTGCATAAAATAGCGTAATCGCTAGCAGTGGAACAGTGTTCGACGAACTGCCAGAGATTTGTGACAGGTATACATGTATATAGCAACTGTCGTGAAAGAAGCGAAGTCATACTCCCTAACTGATATCATTAAAGAAAATATTAGCCTATTATTAAAATCGGTCAATATTTGCTGACGATGAATGGGTACGGCGTTAATTCTTTTGTGATTCACGTTTCAATTGTGTCTTGGTCAGCGTCAGGTGAACGGAAAAAAGAAAGTCGTGTTTTTTTGTGTATCGTGACTGTTAGTTATAGGCATAGGCCTACCGTACGTGACGTCCACCTACCACTTCTAAGAAACAGGCCTATAGCTTTATAATTATTATATTTACTGCGCCACAGGCTCATATGTGAACTCGCCCACATAACAAAGTCTGGGAGCTGTATACCCTCTCGCAAAAAATGTTTTAATAATTTTAAGCAGATATGATGCATTTTTGTTCAAAAATGTTTACTCGGTTATAAAATGCATTTAGTCATTAGCGGGGGCGCTCCCATTTCTGCACTGCGCATAGTAGGTAACAGAAAACCCATAATACACACGAAACACATGATTGTAGGCTAGCTACGAAATCTTATTCAATATTTGTACTCACCTGTGATTAATTTTGCCAATCGGCTGTTCTTGTATACTGTATAGTCGAGTGCGGTGCGACGCCGGCCGTGTACGTGACGATTCTGTCAAATCTGAGTCACGTGGGTGACAACATCACCGTGCAATGTCGCATCGTCGGCGTGCCAGACCTGCGGCCGCGAGTCTCCTGGGTCAAAACACCAGTCGGTGATGCACACAATGGTCTGCAGCAGACGATCGCTGAAGACGTCCAAGTTGTTGAGCCGTACGACAGACTAGGACGCTACTTTCCCAGCCTGGCGCCGCTCTCTCACGTCACACTCTACACGCTTACCATCTACTGTACGTCGGACTTCTAGATCTCCAAGGACGCGTACAGATCGACGTAACTGAACAGAACTGGCATGCATGGTTTAGTTTTTGACGAACTGGCCGATAAGCAAGGAGTAATGCTTTACAGTAGGCACCGTCTAACGGCGTCGGTGGTCTACGTGACTACGCTCACGTACGCGTCAACCAATGACCAGTGGGCTCGCCCTGCTTGCCCGTTGGCCAGTTCGTTAAAAACTAAACCCTGCCAGTTCAGTTCAATTACGTTGCTCTATGCGCACCTTGAGGTATACGTACTGAGCTAAACATTGTCGACGCATAATACTATGATGCCAGTCTTCGTACTGGGTTCTGCTCGTCCGTCTGTCTGTCTGTCCGTCCCTATACGGACTTCTGAGTCGAAAATGAAAATACCTAGTAGCCTAAGTCCAAAATCGGCGTAAACATGCACTGCACGAATTACTTACCGACATGCCTAATTTCGGTTCAAGAGATTATACAGTGCAGTTATTAGGGATAGGCTAGACTATTTGCAGCTCTTGGTGGACGGCCGCATAATGTCTGCACTTAGCTGACATATTTTAAATTTCTCGTTATTTGTATTTGACGCTATTGTATAGTTCATTACATCAGTGCTGCGCTGTCACATGCAGTGTTGCAGCACGCGGACAGTGGACGTATTCGATGTGTTCTGCCCGACGTCGACCACTACGACGACGAAGAAGACTCGGTCGTTCTACAAGTATTCAGTAGGTGGCGCCAGCGCTGTTTTGCCTCCCAATAAGCCAGTCAGTTTAGTTCAGTACAGGAGGAAAGGTGTAATGTGGAAAATAAGTGCGTGTTGTCAATCAATCAGTCAACACATTTAGGCTATAGCGCCGTAAAGTGGCGAACGAATCGGAAGCGCATATAGGCCTAATGTCAGACTCAGAGACTATAGCTGAGTGTTCACGTTTACTGTATAGCCTAGACAATGTCAAACGTTTCGATTTTTGACGCGTTACAGCTAGGCCTATGCTGTAGGGCGTCTATGGCGATGTGTCGTCCGTCTGTCGTCTGTAACGGATGCATTGTGGCTAAACTGTAGGTCGTAGGGAAATAATTTTACACGAATAATTAGCCTTGTGTCTTAGACCTAGGCACGGAAAATTATGCGACTTAGGCTAGTGCAAGGGGAACATTTTCAAATTTAGGATTAAATGAAAAGGGGGAAGGGGGAAGGAAAAATGTGCGTTTTCAACGGAAAACTGGCCATATCTCGGAAATGATGAAAGATACGGCCAAGAATACTCTTAATTACTAATAGGAAGTTGCGTATTGGCTTTTAAAAGACATAAACATCATCGACCTTAGATGACCTTGAAGGTCAGTACTGCAACAGGAACGGTAAGCTTATAGGCTTAGCGCGCTTTCTCTAGCGACAGCTAGGCTTTCTTGTTAAATTACACTTAAAAGTGCCGAGTAGCTCAGGAGGTGTGCAGTTATATATTGTAACTAATAATGAAATTGTTGATTCGTTGCGCAGAGCGGCCAAGCCGGCTGTACTTCGTCGGCTACGAGAACGCGGACGAACTGACGTTGACCGAGGAAAACCCGGTGTTTCTACAGTGCGCCGCGCGGAACGTCCTTCCGCTTCCACGATTCCGCGTCAGCGTCCGCAACCATTCCGTGATCCACCACGACCACCACCTCCACCAGCTCGCGCCCAATGCGACGGTGAACGTGCACTGCGGTCGTCAGGGCTCGTCGAGCGTCTGTACAGGGGTCCCTGTTCATTATGATCTGGATGCTGTGTTGACCGTACCTGGCCTTGTCGTACGGCACAGAGACGATGGACATTATCTGACGTGTAGTGCCAGTCTGCCGAATTCCAACTGGACACCCAGTCTGACGTCTGTGCGACTCAACGTCAGATGTAAGTTATGCATGCAGACGTAAATGCGTGCTTATTACAGTAGGCCTAGTAGTGACAGAAATACCAGCGCACGAGAATAATAACTATGGGGATAAAGATTGTAGTTATATTTGTATTAATATTACTTATAATGATAGTAGCAGCATTGTAGCAATATCGTTTGTTCGAAAACATTAGCCACAACGGAGCAAAACGTTTTAGAACGATATCATGCAAAGCATAAAGGTAGGAAGTGGTTGCGTGTAGGCTAGAATAAAACATTTTGTAAGCTACGAACAGTCAGCGGCCGCTAAACATTTTTGGTCGATCGTACTTAAGTAACGGTCGAGCTATTGGTACGAGTCTATTGAGATACGTCCGTCTGTCGTCCGTCCGTCTGTCTGTCTGTAACGGATGTATTGTGGCTGAACTTTAGCCATGTGTGTTAAACTCGGGCATGCAAAATTTCTGCGATCTAGTGCAAGAACATTATCAAATTGGAAGTTGAATGGAGGGGGCTAAGAAAACTGTGCGTTTTCAACAGAAAACTGGCCATATCTCGGAAACGATAAGAGATATGGCCAAGGTTACTATTACCGACTAATAGGAAGTGGCATACGCCCTTTTAGATGAGATGATAATCATCGACCTTGGATGACCTAGAAGGCCACTGACAACCAGTAGGGGCCTACGGTCGGCTTTCCTAGCGACAGCCAGGCTTCTTGTTTATTACATTTTATTAACATTTTTATGTTTCTATGTAGAAGCCGTGGATAATCCTGAGCCGACATATTTCTTCTATGTTTAAATTTATTTGTCCGGTCTTGCAGCTCAGCGCAAAAACACTAGCCTAATCATAGGACTAGTCGTAACGCTTGTCGCTATGTATACAACAGACAGACCGCGGTTTCACTGCCACCGATCTCACAAGGCACGTCTGCACGCCAGTGACGTCAGCATAGAGTGCGTGTTACGTCACAACCCCACGCCGTCACAACTCTATGTCACGTGGTACCATCATGGCGGATCGCGCCGAGTAGACGACGGCGATACTGGCGACGACTATCGGCTTCTAACATCGGTCGGTGTTCGAGAATTAAAAACCAAAAAAATCGCGATTTTTGATTAGCCGGACAACCGTTTGGGAGTTAAGCCCACTGCCCGTTATCAGCTTAATGTGGAGCACTAGGGCTTAGTTTTTAGCGCGTTGGTCTCCGTTAACGTCAAGTCGTTTTATGCAGCGGCGTTCTAGGTTAAAAAAGAAGAGATGAATTGTGGGAAGTTGCAGACAGCGGCAAATATCCGACAAAGGAGATTAGGGCCTACGGGTGTCGAAAATGTAATTTTGCCCTCAAATTATGCCAAAATGGAAGGTTTTAGCCCCAAATTTCGGTTTTTTGAAAGAAAAAAATTCCGATAAATAGACAACTTTTCGACAGCCCAAAATTTAAATGGAAGGACAATTGCTACCTGTCCTCGCAATCTCATCGTTCCGCGACGCTACTGGCTTCACGCCGGGGTCCGATTAGTATGGATAGACTGTATAAAAGCAGCTTGGCCTTGTGTTCGTAACCAAAAGTGTTTGTAACCAGCCACCCAAGCCCATCAGCCTGGCCACAATTCCGCGGGTAGGTGCAGGGTACGGCCGATAGCTGGGGGATAAACAGACACAGTGATGGGCCTTGCGGCTATAGGATAGGGCTTGACGTTTTACTTTTCGTATGAGGCCTATTTCTGACAGACCAAAGTCTTAGACAGAACTAGGCTGTTCAGAAAATCTTACCCAGACATCACACTAAACCTGCTTATTCTATTATTTGTAACGTTTAAGTAGCTCTAACTGCTACCAGAGCAATTGATTGATTGAATGGCAACGTACGTCTGTATGTGCAGACGGTTAGTGAGAAGGAGACATGCATGACGTTCATCATCGGCCGAGTGAAGAGTCATGACTTCGGCAGTTATGCGTTCCATGCCGTCAACGACGTCGGTCACACGTCGCACGAGGTCCGTCTAACTCACGACCAGTCCCCAACACGCTCCTCCTCCACAGGTACGTATATAACCGTCGCGCCGTTTTCAGACATATCCATGTCCATGAGATATCTTGTGGTAATCGTCTTTTTCCCACCTGTTCCAGAGTAAGCCGTATTCGCCCGCTGCTGTTCTCAGCTACTACTTGGAATGGAATTCTCTACATAGGCCTCATAATGTACATGTATATTAATTGTGAAAATTCAAACAATGGCGGGGTTTTGTAACTTTTGTGGACAGGCTCAGGAAGGATACCGGACTTCAGACTACAGCGGAGTTGAAGACACTAATGAAGAGGACAAGTGCGCTGGCGTGCCATTGCCCGAGGAGACTCGACCTGATGATGATGATGATGCCTAATAACAAATAATAATGTGTCCTAATAAGCCGCACAACGGGGATTGCCTCTTGCCTCTCCTTCCGTTTTCTGGCATAAGCACCTAACTCGAAAATTAAAATACTTGGGAAAACCAAAATTGATGTGAACGTTTCCTTCAGCATAGTTTTCAATTCAAAAAGTCAAAAATCAACGTCACCGGACGTCAAAAAACTGAAAATAACGCATATCCGGCGTACCGGCTCGCCGGCAGGTTGGCTCACAGCGTACTAGTAAACTGTAAGCGGTGCAACCGTAGATTACTGAATTGTTACGGAATGGCTACACAATAATAGACCACGACAACTGGAAGAGGAACTGATATAGACTGCCGCGCGTCTCGTGAGCGTTCGGTCAAATTTCTTGTTTTACGTCTGGTTGTCGTGCTGCTGCATGCAGGAGGTGCAGTGACACAGCGGCATCCGACGGCGTCTCCGGTGCCGGCAGGTGGCGACACGTCCAGTGCATCATCTTCCAGTCTCAGCAACCGTCTCACATCACATCTACGTGTCTGTCTCGTCCTGCTCTGCTGGCTCGTCGACGTACACTCCGTAGACAAACTCGCTCAACTCGTGCTATCGACGCACCTCCTCTAGCCCAGCCCACTCCAGTGGCGTACGGTAGCCAGGATCTGGATGTAGGGGGGGAGGGCTGTTG
>Ga0056128_1000172_pt1 | contig 46634 bp, 27 predicted proteins | sample WorMetLIZISLAND2_FD_71113 | JGI IMG/M metagenome (GOLD analysis project Ga0056128, IMG submission 71113) | Marine gutless worms symbiont microbial communities from Max Planck institute for Marine Microbiology, Germany - Olavius geniculatus... ... | reverse complement strand
TGGCAGAAATATTTCTGACACAACTGGCTATTAAATAAGTGTTTTAGTTTCCACCTCACCCAACGTCTGCTTTTGCACTACCTGGGGAAAGCAGACCAAGTACAATACATGTTAAAATGAATTGAAAAAACGTCAATAAATTCCATCTATCCTAATCTGTGGGCCCCAACAGCTGGTCTATTACAAGGTTTGACTGTCTTGCAGCAGTGTGTCTACCAGATAAAGTTTAGGAATGTTTGAAAAGTCTAGAAGCGACTGGTACAGCCTGCATTGGTCTGGAGCAGAACATTATCGATACTGCTGTCAACGAATGGAGAAAGCGTCTCCTTGCCTGTGTTCGCATAGTGGGCCAACACTTCAAGCAATTTTACTGCACGCAGTTGAAAAATGGACAACTGGACAAAATGTCAGCCAAAATGTCAGAAATGTGAACGAAATGTGTTTTTTTACGCTTAATGTTAATTCAGCAATCATATCACATTGGATAAAAAAGTGATATTTTGCTGGTTGTGTTTTCCCAAGGTAGTGCAGAAACAAACGTTGGGTGAGGTGAGAAACTGAATGATCATTTGATGGCAAGTTGTATCAGGAATATTTTTACCAAAAATTATCAAAATCTGATAATTGGCTTTCAAGCTACAGTCAAAAATGTCGGGGATGTTTTTTTGAGACACAGTGTAGCTAATACGCACTATGCTAGCTATCTCGTGTAAAAATTAAACAGTAATATTGGCAAATTTGTCACTAACCAGTTAGGCTGGACATTGTGTGGCCGACCAAATAGCTCAATCTTGCGTGTGCCTGGCGATAACCGTTCTATGATGCCATAGATTTCATCTGGCTTATGACTAGTTGCTCGCACCTGTGTCAGCACGATATAAATGTATATCAATAATATTGCTGCATAAAGCTGTTGCGTGCAAGTGAAAAATCACACAGATTATTATCTGATTCTTTGCAATGTTTGCTGCGATGCTAAATTCACAATAAAAGTAATTCTTTGCCTACATGCAGATAAATTCTATTACAAAAAATGACAGCAGAATGAAAAATAAATGAAATTAGTAGGCTGCTATGTGTTGGAGATATGGACTAAAATGTTTTTTGAAAAACTGCAGAAATGGCTTGCTAGAAAAAAATTGCACGGAGAAAAAATTTGTAACAAGGTAAAAAACTTGTGCACACAGAACATAAAATGCAAGATACAAACTTTGCATAGATCGAGAGTTGGAGAGTTTCAGGAATTATTAGCCTTGATCATTGCAGTGAAAGGTGGTTGTGCTGAACACTGCATTCAAGTGTTATTGGTAACAATCCACCGTTTACTGCGACGATGGAGGCCAATCATTTCTGAAACTGTCTGATCACTCAATCTACGTTAAGTGTGTTTTCACACTTTTTATGCACCATTTGGTGGGCTGGTATATACACTGTGTCCGGTAAAAAAGTAAACCCCTAGACACTGTACAATAGAAATACCAAATCTAAACAAATCTATATATAATTTTGTACACTTATTTCACAATAAATTGCTGAAGCTATTACCAAATTTTGTTGCAAAATATATTTTCTTAGCAGAGTTATTAATTGTTGAATGTCGACAACAAAATATCTCCGTTACCAATATGGCATTACATAAGTAAACCACTGTACATTTGCGGAACTCCAATGAACAAATCCAATTTTGGCAAAATTCTGCGTCAACAATGCATCATCTATTAGCAATCAAAGTGCCAAATTTCAGTTAAATTTACCAACGCAAACAATAGTTACAGTGACTTTTGTGAGGTCATTCCAAAACGTGAAGTGTCCAGTATTAAACAACCATTTGATTAATCCTGACAGTGTCCAGGGATTGCTAAGAAATTCTGCGATAAACTTCTTAGCACGATACACTTTCTATTCTCTCAACAGTTTATTTAAAATATGATCATTTGCAGAAAACACCGCTTTGTTATTGTTTACGTTGATTGCATCAACAAACGTCACTTTCGTTAAAGCAACTGCAGTAGGCTGTGTAACGCCATATTGGTAACAAAGATATTTTGTTATCGATATTCAATTATTAATAACTCCACTAAGAAATAAAATTTTTCAACGAAATTTGGTGATCGATTCAGCAATTTATTGGGAATTAAGTGTATGAAATGTTATTCGAATTCGTTCATATTTGACATTTCTATTGTACAATGTTTAGGGGTTTACTTTTTTGCCAGACACAGTGTACGTACATCATAACAGTAGACTCGGAAACATTAGCAACTAATACGAGGGGCGGTCAAAAAGTTTTGAGCCTCAATATATTAGACTAAAATTTTTACTATTGCATATACATCAGTAAAACACACCTTTCTTGTGTACTCGTGCGGGCACGTTGGGTATGAGATGTCACTGAAATTTATGACATCACAAAGGTTCAAAACAAAATGATTTGGAGTGCTAGCGCAAAGAGCAGAAAATCTGGTTGCTGATGGATAAAGGTTTCCAGTCTGTAGCTGGATTTATGAAAGTGGAGACCTGTGGCACCTGATTTTGTGAAAGCCCTAACAAATACATTTGCAAATTTTTTATTTGCATATGTGAATATACGATAGCCTAATTTTGTGCTAGCCACAAATAAAAGCATTTGAGTCAATTACGACTTCATGCAAATACGAAAAGAAGTCAAAAAGTTTTGAGCCTCAATGTATTAGACTAAAACTTTTACTGTCTATATATCAGTAAAAGATACCTTCCTTGCATATTCGTGTAAGCAAGTTGTTGAATTGATGTCATTGTAATTTATGACATGATAGAGCATTAAGCTGAAACGATTTGGGGCGCAAAAGCAAGCAGCATTTGAATCAAGCTCGTTGTTGCATGAAACTTTTTTCAGTCTATATCTGGATTTACCAAAGTGGGGCTCCACTGCATCTGAAACTGTGAAGGCTTTGACAAATACATTTATGAATTTCTCATTTGTATCTATGAATGTACGATAGCCTAATCTGTGGCAGCCACAAATAAGAGCATTTCAGCCAAATAGCAACGTCATGTCAACATTTATTGGCAACAGAAAAAAATTTATTAAAAATTTAACTGTTATTTATATCACTGGTGTTGACGAAAAACTAATCCAGATTTCTAACCTGTTGCATGCAACCCCTGATGGGCAGAGGACTGAGAGCAAGCCCCACCCACCATCCGCTAAATTTGTCACTGCAGTCCCGCCCTACGTCTACAACTACCCATCCAGCTGTTTGTGACCATGACTTCATACACTGAGACCACCCTGCATACAGTAATGACCTGGAGCCAAATTTTTGAAACTTTCCTAAGACATTTTCCAAAGATCTTCCTATGTCAGATGATTTAGGAATTCCAAAGAGGTTTTCTTATCTGAATTTTCGACGGCTTTCTTTGCGTTTTCAAAGAACTTCTACTTTTCTTATCTTCCTAAACTACACTGTGTCCCAAAAAAACATCCCCAACATTTGACAGTAACTTGAAAACCAATTATCAGATTTTGATAAGTTTTGGCACAAATATTCCTGACACAACTTGCCATCAAACGACCACTCAGTTTCCCACCTCACCCAATGTATGCTTCTGCACTACCTAGGAAAAGCAGACCAAACAAAATATGTGGTGAAATAAACAGAAAACCTGAAAACAATATCCCCGACATTATTGATCGCAACTTGAATAAAGATTAGCAGATTTTAATAATATTTGACAGAAATATTTCTGACACAACTGGCTATTTACCAAGTGTTTTAGTTTCCACCTCACCCAATGTCTACTTTTGCACTACCTGGGGAAAGCAGACCAAGCATAATACATGTTAAAGTGAATAAAAAAACGTCAATAAATTCCCTCTATCTTAATCTGTGGGCCCCAACAGCAGGTCCATTACAAGGTATAACTGTCATGCAGCAGTGTGTCTACCAGATAAAAGTTTAGGAATGTTTGTGAAGTCAAGAAGCGACTGGTAGTGCCTGGATTGGTCTGGAGCAGAACATTATTGATACTGCTGTCAATAAATGGAGAAAGCGTCTCCTTGCCTGCGTTCGCATAGTGGGCCAACACTTCAGGCAGTTGAAAAATGGACAACTGAATGAAGTGTCAGCCATAATGTCAGAAATGTGAACAAAATGGGTTTTTACGCGTTATGTTAATTAAGCAATCATATTGCATTGGATAAAAAAGTGATATTTTGCTGGTTGCGTTTTCCCCAGGTAGTGCACTAACAAACGTTGAATGAGGTGGGAAACTGATGGCAAGTTGTGTCAGGAATATTCGTGCCAAAAATTATCGAAATGTGATAATTTGTTTTCAAGTTACAGTCGAAAATGTCAGGGATGTTTTTTGGGACACAGTGTAGTTCAACCAATGGGATGCGCTTATACCGACCATGTGACTTCTTAGGAAAACTTCTTTGGAAAACTTCTTAATATCTTAGCACGTCCATGGGAAACGCATTTTACACACCGCTTCGTTTTTTAAGTTGACCAAACGTCACTTTCCTTTACTTACTTATTGTTGATTTTACCGCAACGTTATGCAAATAACCTATAACGTCACATATGACGTCTAAGCTAAGTGTCAACATTGCGTACTTTTTTTGCAAATTTCGTTTTATTACACAGCTTTCTCCCTGTAGGACAAGGTTAGTGCTTTCCTATATATTTGCCTAAATTCTTCCTAAGAAGTTTCCAAAGAATTTTCGAAAATTTCGCACCCTTTCTCAAAATCTTCTTTGAAAGATCTTCTCAAATTCTTCCAAAGATCTTCCTAAGAAGTTTCGAAAATTTGGCCCCTGAGCCTCAGTGACTATTATCGGTTTTGAAGTCTAAAATTTGATCATGGTGGTGGTGGTGTCCGCTATCCATGATGATAAATGACTTGAGCCTTTTTTGTTGACACAAAAAATTGTTTTGGTTTAGTGCTCTGTGACGTCATAAATTACAATGATGCCATATCCGTAGCAGAGTCATATCAGTCAGTGAAAAATGCACGTTTCACTGATATACAGATTGTATAAAAAATTGTAGTCTAATATGTTGAGGCTCAAAACACTTTTCAACCGCCTCTCGTAATACAAAATATTTGATAATACCTCGGCTACAATGACATCACAGTCAAGACCTCGGTTGACGTTCTTCATATTACCTTTCACCCCAACCTACAAAATACAATACAAGATAAATTTATATACATCCAATAGGCACACAATGTTCATAACGTGCCAGAACAATAAAGTTAGTACTAACAATAAGAATATAATATATGCACCCAGCACCGTAAACAACTTGCTACTAACGATCATGCTGTATTCAATTTCTCTTCATGGATTAATGAACTGTGATTCCGACTTTCATGTCTGCAGATTCTGTATTTAGTTCTTTTATAATTTTCAGTTCCATCCACATGGAAGAATAAGCCAATTATCACAGCCATAAGTTTGAGAGTACGTTATACAGCACACCAAAGTGAACGCATTCTGTGATTAGCTGCAATGCAGCAAAAACATACATTAGTCAATTAGACACAGTTTTCCTCCAGTGCTCCGTCACTGACAGTCAGCTAATACAATAAATATAATAAACTGCTGCCAAAGTTCCGCTACCAAGTTTCAAAAAACCAGGCCCTCACCAAAACACCAGTTTACACTGTGAGACCACCACACATGCCTTCGTGTCCCAACTTTTGCTGGTACTGCGCCAGGTGTGCCTACCCACGGCCAGGCCGAGTTGATCCGAGTGGCTTGTTACGTACAAAGATGGCTTACCCATCCGTGACGGTCACCAATCTAAGTACTAACAGAGCCCAGCAGTGATTAACTCTGTGATTGATGCAATCAAGGATGTTACCAACTAAGCCAAATAGCCACGTAGTGTTGTGCAGTAGAACCAGACGTAAGACATGCAAACCAGGCAGTGTTCTTTGCCATGGTTCAGCCAGTGACCAGTGCGACCGGTACGAATGATCCTCTGCAGTTGATTTGTCTTCACCCATATCAGCTCATCTACACGTTCATACCTATAATCGCATCGATGTCATCATTGTTTGATTATCAATGCCATTCACTATTAACTGACGTTTTTGGACTTATGTTTTGCTGGTCATTTTTTCTCAATACACCACTTCATAATAATTGTCATTACCATATTCATTCATTTATTTATTTATTACAAAATGCACGTAACAAACGTACATGCTAATCAGAAAGTAAGCCAAGCACACTTGTCAGTATAATAATAGAAATTTAGTACAAAGAAAAAAGAAACAACGGTAATTGGTTATCATGTTATGGCACGTTAGAAATTGTCAGTGTTATTATTATTATTAATTATTAATAAAAACGTATCATTGCTGAAGTCATGACCTAAACGGAATATACAGGGTGGGCCAAAAAACGTGCCACTTTACTTTTGTCCATATTTTTGCCAATTATTGATTAGATTTCCAAAATTTTTTCACTGGCACGCTCTGCAGACAATTTGCGATAATGTGATTATTATAGATCCCACCAGACCGTAAATACGTCTCTACACTACCTTGTGAAATATCAATGAAATATATATACAGAACGATAATAACAAACATTTGGTAAAATTGAAAAAAACACTTCAAACCAACATTGCAGTGAATGGTCTGTATGCCACTAAACTGTGTGGGTATAACACAGTCTAGTGTCATACGAATCATTCATCGCAATGTTGGTCTGCAGCGTTTTTTTTCATTTACCTAAATTTTTGTTATTATCGTTAGCTTTTGCTTACATTTATATTTCACGAGGTAGTGTACAAACACATTTACCGTGTGGTGGGATATATAATAATCACATTATTACAATTTCTCTGCAGAGCATGCCAGTGAAAGAATTTCGAAAATAGGTCAATAATTGGCAAAGATATGGACAAAAGTAGAGTGGCACGTTTTTTATGGCCACGGTGTATAAAAACATGAGTATAATTAGTTAATTTATTATCACTGTTATTATATCTGCTGCTTCTCATTTTTGGATAAGTGGTCAATTTTGCCAGAGTAACTGAGAATTAAGCCAAGAGTCCAAAGCTTCCTAAAATTATTGAAAAGTTAGACTAGAGCTGCAGCCAAAATAGCAGTTCACTTCTGGGTGGTTACTGACGGCTATTACCATGTCAAAGTAATTTTCTGCAAATTTTTAAAGCACATGAGGTTGGTGCCCTCCATGCTTCCAATCTAACAGAAATATAGAACTAAGTGTAAATCTGTACTGTAGCATTGACAGAAGAGTACAATGTTACTATGTTGAACGTTCTCATCAGTAAACTCGTTTACTAGAATAAAGTAGCAGTTCTCTGACTGTTTTGGGTACAAATGGAGACCACATCATTATCATACGTATCATAACACTGGAGGCTAGTTAAAAAATACAATAAATCTTACTCAGAAAATAGACAAATTTCCAAACAACTATGTCAGTAACATTCCAAAATGAAAGTATTTTGAAAAATTTGTGTAGAACTACAGACAGAACTAACGCGGTGTAATATAACTTACCCCCACAAAGACAGACACTCACGACCAAGCTCCATCGCCCTACAGATAAAAACAACAAAACATCAAAGTTTAACCACAACATTACAACACTGCATACTGCATACATCATGTTATAAAACGCTATGAAAACACTACTTGCGCTGCACACAATGTCACATACATCACACAAAATTCTACTGTGCATATTAGAAATCAATTCCTTCTCAAGTAACCCATCCAATATGACCACAATACAACAATGTTACAGAAAGATGAACGGACAGACAGACAACTTGCGATAACAATACTGTCGCTTTGTGCTTTGCTCAATGTGCATTATACTAGAAATGTCAAGCAGTTAAATAACAAATAACCATAGTTTAATTGAATATTGGAACTGCTGCTACATGTACAGAATTTATGTATGGGTTAATTTTTAAATTGCATTAATTTTTCTAATCTTTAGTGCACTAACTTATTGAATTAATGTGTTAATTTGACAGCGCTACACTACAATAATCAATGCATGAAATCCAGTTGTCATAGTCACCTGCCAGTGACCCAGAGAAAGATGTACCCATCGTCTTGCAGTATGGGAATATTGAGTCGTCTCATCTCGTCGTCGGACATTGTGCCGTATGGCAGCTCCATGTGGATGTCCCACGGCGGGTCGGCCATGATCACTGCAAACTTCCCGAGTACCGACATGTTCAACTGCCGCAGGTCACACTGCACCCACTACACAGGATAACGCGCAATTGTAAGTAAATAAGTAAAACGTGAATTTATACAGTGCACAATGTTCAAATTAACCTCTAATGGCTAGCAAGGTAAACCGCGAACACGGACGTGTAACTACGACATTAGGCATAGGACGATTACTGGTGACATTTTTCTATTCAGAGTACTGACGCATACAGAACAATGCAGTAATCAATTACCATCTCAGCATGTAACCTGCCACACAAGTCGTGCTTATGAATCGCCTATTTTGTGCTTATGTGCCGTTAAGACACTACTCACTCACTGCCGCACAAGTTGACCGAAGTCTCCTGCTCCCATGTGCAACAGTACAAGTCTTTCACAGAATTGGCCATAAAGATTTCATGATCCTAGATAGCATCGTCTTCATAGAATCGCAGAGAGTGATCAACAACAGACGAACGCCTTGGATATAGCAAAAACAGGGCATCAGGTATAGGAAAAGCTATCAATGCACTGTGAAATAAGATCAGTTTTCTGGCGAAAAAATAATAATAAATCATGACAGCTGTCTACAAGACGATCTATGACTTAACTTGGTCCAAAGGTCAGTAGCCATGTGGCAATGTCCGACAATTATCACACAGACTGGATGAACTCTTGCAATGGCAGTGCCATTATGAGAGCAGAATAAACCCTGGCTTTTATATGCACACAGCTTACCTGAGGTGGAAATAGAATGGTAGAGCCTTCGGGTACACCCATCTTCTTCACCAGAGAACTGTCGGTCTTGGCTTTGCTGGAATGGTTTGCCGGGTAGTCGACCTTGTAGTGGACATATTTGCACGTGTCCATGTGAAAGCATGTATTGAGAAAAGAACAGTCGCCCAACGATTCTAACCACACGTCACATTATGACAACAGCTTGTTATCATAGTATCATGCAAGATGAAATGAGAATGTGATAGCTAGCACAAATGTATGGAAAATTGTAAAACGTAATCAACACTGCATTATGTTTGCTAAAGTCATAAAGCACAATTTCACTATTACCCAGGCTCTGCCCCAGAATCCACTAAGAAGCTAACAATGTTCCCCAAATCAGCTAAAATGGGACAAATTCCATCTCTGACTCTTATCCTAATTCCCAAATTTCGACATCTACCACTTCCAACGTGTTCGTGCTGCCAATCCCATTATAACGCTCTTTTTACTATATCTTTCCATTGTTGCAAAAATTACTGAAAACCAACAAATATTTCCACACAGTTTCTAAAAATCTGTGATGTCTGACAAAGCGTACCATCAGTGTGTTTACTGATAATCTTCTTGAAATGCAGTTTATCACAGGCGCTGTTTGGGTTACTTCGTGTGCACTCCTCCCGCGTTCCAAATCCACAGAACTCTTTCACCTGTGCACCTGGAACATCATTAACAAGAAATAACGGTAGCTCAATGCCAGTAAAATGCAAAATCCTTTCCAATCCATAAGGCCCACAGGACATTGCTGACCTCCATTTCCTTAGCCTTCAGCCAGACACCAGTCTACACTGCCACTGTCAGACTATGGATACAAGGCTAGTGCATCACATGGTGTAAGTAAGTAAGAAAAGTGTAAATTTATATAGCGCATACTCAAAAAGATGTCAAATGCGTTCAAATACATTTTGTCATCAATATTTCGCAAAAATGTATGTCTTCCGCTGACGTTTGAAAGTATCGAGACTCAGTTCTGGGTCATGAAGACTGTCTGGCAGCGAATTCCAAGTCGACGGGCCCACCACAAAAAAGCGCCGACGACCGAAACTGTTCAATCGATAGTGCGGTAAGACCAACTTCCGCTGAGTGGCAGAATGCAGATGTTGATGGCCAGTGACTTTAGAGCCAAGCCAAACAAACATCTTCTCTACTTCGTCAGGTGTCACGGCAGTCCACTGGGAAAGTGTTGGCGTCACCATGAGTGGAACATCATACAGTGGCGTCGTCGCAGTGGAAGCTCGAACTGAGTCTACTTTGTCCTTGAAATACGTGGCGAACTCGTCAGCAGTCTTGCTACCAGTCTCCTTGGTTACTGCATCAACCAGTACTCCGTTTAGTGTACGCCACAGCTTCTGTGAGTTGCCACTGTTTGCTGAGATCGTGGTGCGCCAGAAACTGCTACGTTTGGCTTCAAAAAATTCATGCATGGCCTTCAGCTTGTCCGCCCAAACTTGCTTGTCCGCATCAGTTCGTTTGCGCCCAAAGTGTCTCTCGGCTGTTCTAGCTTTACGACGAGTGTCGCGGCACTCAGCGTCGAACTATGGCATAGCTGGCCTCGGCCTGCGACACATCGTGACCACAGGACAGTGCTTGTCAAGCAGCTGCGTCATCACGTCAAGGTACAGTACAGCAAGGTCGTCCGCCAACTTGTCGCTGAGCTGCTCAATGTTTGACCACAGCTGTGAAGCAGCCAGGTCACGTGCAAACACATCTTTTTCATATCTTTTCCAGGCTCGACAACTGACTGGTTGCGGCGTGTTGATCGGTCTCCGCACACGAATCATAAAACGGACGAGCACATGGTCCGAGGTGAAGCCGCCAACATCCACATCGGTGATGTCAGTGTCGGTTCTGGCGATGAAGAGGTCGAGTGTATGCCCAGCAGTGTGCGTGGCCGTTGTGACATGCTGGACGTAGCCGAATGACTGCAGTAGATCAGTAAGACGCACGGCGTTGGCACAGCTGGTGTCGTCAACAAGCACGTTAACGTCTCCGCAGATGACGACTGGACAGCTGTAGACTGACAGATGCTCAAACGTGCGTGTTTGTGTCAGAGCTTACACTGGTACTCAATGCATTACCCACAGAACAATGGCCAAGCTGAGTTGACCTGGGTGGTTAGTCGCATATGAAGATGGTTTACGAGTCCAAGATGGTTACCAATCCAGGTACTAATCGGCCACGACATACGTCAACTGCATTGATGGGACACAGTGTTAACCACCAAACTACATCATTTGCTCACTGCCAGCAATTATTACGGTAACTATTTCACAAGTGCCATTGTATTCACAGTTTTCAGCTAGTTAACAGTACAATAAGCAGCTTTGTAAAAACAAATAGAATCTAATGCAAGCCACTGTCGTCAAATTCTGTTGTTGCATGGTAATAATAAATAATCAAAAGCACTTGCAAAAAATGTTTAAAAATTTTTATTTTATTTCACACTGTTAAACAGTGACAAAATAGCAAATGCAGCTCATTGTGAAAACTGTCGGCATCAAAGTAGAGTGACAAATGAGGCAAAATAAAGCTAAAGATCATTGGACCCTTAATTAACTGATTCCTAATTTTTGGGCCCCAAATAATGTATTACATTTATCCACATTTACTCCAGTTCTTTTACAATCTGATAAACAGAGAGACAGAAGGGCATCAGCATAAAAACAGTCCTTTGTCACTCATGGTGAAAAAATGTAGATTAATTAACTCACCTCCCTGCGATCGAAACTTCTCAACCAATGACAGCTCCTATAAAACAAATAATAAGCAAAAATCATGTACAACAATGTTTCGGAAAAAAAATTGACTAAGTTCAAATAAAACTTTTCGTTCCTATCATGCTATTACTTTATTTGATCTTCCCACAAACGACATGTAACTATACTACAAAATAGTGTTGTGCGATACCTGAAATTGGAGTCACGATAACGACACCGTCTCAGGTATCGAGTATCGCAATACTACCGTGATACCAGAAGCTCATATGAAACGTTGGTCTACAGGCCATCGAGAAGATGGTGCCCACTGTTGCTTAGAAATATATAGAATCTACCAAAAAACTTCTTTAATCATTCTGTCACTTACACTAGTCAAACTGAAAAAAAATCTATTAATAATATCACCATAATATCAATGTCTGACATGACCAATGACCGTCACTTTGTGTCAAACATGTGCTGCAAATCCATAAAATGAAAAAAGTTAATTCTGACTTAATGGCACTTTTGTTGCATTTTTCGAATTTGCATCATATAAATAGCATTAATAATAATAATCATCATCATATACTCATCACTGTGCTTCACTATCAAGGAACAACTCTCGGCAAGTTGTCCACACACGTGCCTCTGTTCACCAAGCAGTATAATTTGGTACCAGTCAAAGGGCGGTGATGCTCTCCGGCTGGAAAAGTAACCATAGGTCTGGCTTCACGTCATGGCCCGGCCATGCGTCATGAACACAGTGATCTATTCACATGAGGGCTCAATGGCTAAAAAAAGAATGAGGTATGGCCAAGTTTTGCATGTGCACTGTTACTTGTGCTATCCAGTGCATATATCTTTGATGCAAGAAATCAGACTTAAGGTCATCTAGCAAACAAGAAGAAACTCACAAAATTCACTGCTACATTTTCACAACGTACAATTAAAAAAGATAACCTTGGCAGTTGGTTTGGAAAGGAGACTTAATATTTCCTCCGACAATTTCTTCGATTCTCGTTCTTTTGCCGATTGCGAGGACAGAAGGCTCTATCACAGTAATCAAACCAGATACCAGAATGTTACTTTAACTCAAAAAAAAACAATAAACAACCTAAATCATCTTTTCTGATAATCCTGCGTAAGACGGTGATTCCAAATTTCTTTACAGAAAAGCTCTGAGGGTTGTTTAAAATACATGTGTGACAAAACATTTGTTACAAACCATCTGCCTTGACTGACTATCATGTCTCCAGCCCCTGAAGGACGTGCCCTATGTATGCTCATTTATCTCAAATAACAAAAAGAGATAATAAGTTCATAAGTATATAATAAAAAGACAAAAACTAACAAAAACATCTCTAATAATCTGAGACACATCTGCAAAAAAGTCCTTCACCATAGCTAGCCAAAAATAAAATTCTCATAAATTTTGAAAAACACCAGAGCTCTGTTCCTGGACCCTATTGGGTAAACTTCTAACCCCACACCCTGATGAAGCCACTGGATATCATTAATCTTGTACACTGCTGGCAGAGTCAAAGTGGAAACATGTCAATCGGATGTATTTCAGAAGTTCATAGTATCAGTTGATGACTTCTGCCAAGTAGCTAGCCCAAAAATAAAATTATGTCTGTGACATGGACATCCTGTCATATATCAAACCATGCACTAAAATAGATTACTATAATAAACTGAAAAAAAAGAAAATGAAGAGTAAAAGAACTGACCTCAATAGACTGGTCGCATTTTGCCTGCTTGGCTGCTGTTGTTGCCTTAAATTCAGCCTCATCAGCAGCTGCGTCTCCACTATACCGCGTTCATCACAACATGGACCATAAAAACATTTTCAAAATGTTCCACCTACATTGTGGTTAAATCAAAAATAAAACACAAACATTTGCAAAAACATTTTTGCAAATGTTTCGTGATTTGAGTGCAGCTAGTTACAAATTCCGCCTGACTACTCCACTTTTTTTGTTTAAACAAACTAGTTTTCTGGAGTTAATCCAGGTCGCTAATGAAGATCTACTGGTTTTTGCTGCAGCCAGCAGCCCTTCTTGTTACTGAGCCAAAAGTGCCAAAATACTACAGAAAAAAAACTCAAAACATCACAAATTACACCATACAATTAATGAAACTGATAGAAAGTCTTTGTAAATTATGCAACTGACATTTGGGATAACATTTACAGTAAAAAACACAATAAATGCATTCACAGTAGTCACCCATCAAGTTTGCGTTTCCGCTGATCAGCATCCTTTGAACATTCCAACTCTAGCAGCGCTGTCAGCTAAACAAATACACTGTGTCAGTCTAAATTCTCATTTGTCTCAAATATATGCAATTAGTGATATAATTATTATTTGAATCATTCTGGCTGAGTCTAAAATTTTTTTTTGCTTTCCTACTTTCAGCAGAGTACTCTAAAGGAATACCTGAGAAAGGCTTTAGAAACAGTTAAAATAGGATTTTTTGCAAAGTGGCCATCTACTACAATGCAAAAAATAAAGATTAAAAACAACAGCGAGGCACAGTAAGAAAAGACTTTTAATACAAATTTATCACAATTTGGTTTTTTTGTATGATCACTAAAAAAATAAAAAAAGTTTCTCAATGCATGACAAGGTGCAACAATGGTTATGGCCTGAATTTCACAATCAATGTGTCTCAGCAGATCTTGCACTAGCCCAAACATCACAACCCAGTGTAAAAATAGACCAGTCTAGTTGTTAACAATATTGTGAGATCATAACTCATGAGCCACCCAGCCAAAACATGGGTCTAAGTTTATAACTTCGTACACTAAACAAAAGTTAGCTTCACCAGAGAAAAAAAAACATTCATCATTCCTGTTCTTAAATAATAAGAAATCTCACGATCATGCAAGTCTTACCTTTGCATGATCAACAGTGTCAACTAACTGCTTCTGTGTTCGCGAGTCTCGATCAAATTCTACTTTTGTACTGCAAAATATATCATCATCATCATCACACATCAGTAACTAATTGGTAAAGTACCAGGTTTGTAATTTCAGGTTGCAGCTCCAGTAGTACTTGCAGCACTCGCAAGCAACCTTGAGCAAGTTGCTAACCTACTGCGTGCTCAGGTCAACTCAGCCTCCTACCCTCAGTGGGATGGGTAATGTAGCAGCTTACAAGCTATGGAATAAAGGCTTAGTGTGGCTGATTGGTGTGGTGGCAGATCTGCTTATTTCACCATGGTTCCACTTGTTTGCAAGCACTGGGAACAACCATGGTTCATGGCCATATAATATACAAAGGTACTGTGCCAATCAGCTGCTAGTTCTGAGACTGTAAAGCAGCACTGAATACACAGAATAATTATCAGACAGTAACAGAGTGAACTCCACTATTTTCATTAGAACGTGTTACATGTGCATCAGTATATACTGTGCAAGTACAAGGTATAAGATGAGTGCACAAGGAAAGTTTCAAAAATATATGCAATAAGAACACACAAAAGTGGTAAAAACCTGGCATAAAGACATAGAAAACAGTTACCAAAGTGTGTCAAAACTAGGGCTGCAACCAATGAAATTCTTCAATTAATTAATTTCCAAAAAAGTAGTCAATATTAACTGATTAATAACTTGATTCTATTGTATTGCAGCTCACCAAAGTAGTGACTGTGCTGCATATTTCTGTACGAGATTGTCAACCAGTGATAGTGGCAAGTCGCTATTAACAGCTTTCACTGTAGCTTGCCACAGCACAACCAGTTCGACTGGCAGATTCAAACTGAGGTCTGTCAATTGGCGGAGCAGGGTCCTCTCAACCTAAATCATAGCAGAAAACTATGTCAAACTCATATGATGACAGAGATGTGACAAAAAACACAGATAGGCATACGGAACTGACACATGCACACATCACTCAGTAGCTATTTTCCAGTAAACATAACATAAACTGAACATCCTCTTGATACAGATAAGAATTTTTCCACATCTTTGTGGTCATAATATCATGAAAACTTCCTCAGACCAACATCCCTCCCAGATATCTCCAATGCTTGACCAATCGACATCATCTTTGCATCGGAACTACCTTAATATATTGATTATATTTTTAAAATATCAACCTGGTTTATTCTGAAACCAGCAACTGTATTTTTGGTAAATGTTTAAATTCAACCCTCACAATATTATCCAAATCAAACATAGCATAATTACACAATCATGAATAGAAAGACTACTACGATAAAACAACAAGGCAAAAAGTATCTAACAAAACATAAGAAGTATGTTCTAAAAATCGTAATAATAAATCTCACATGAAATTAAGTTACCTCGGCAACAAATTCTGTTGACAGTTTAGCAGCTTCAGATGGTTTTGCATCATCTTTTGGTTGAAGTGGCACACTACTGGAAGACTGCTGTGTATTTGTGGCAGATAAGGCTGAATCACATACTTTCTCTACACAAACATCACTAAAAATGATTTAGGAAAGAAAGATGCTAATAAAATTTCTGTTGTAATAACCAATAATAATATGCAATATAAAATTCTACAAGAATATAGAAGTAAACTGTCATAGCAAGTGTAGGAAACGTGATTCAAACAAGCAAAAGTAGTTCAAATAAAGTAAGATTGCACATATCAGTTTTATGCAAATATACATTAAAAACTTCCACAATGCAGCAAGCACGAAACTATAATGAATACAAACAATAAAGTAAACATACATGAATGTAATAATGACAAAAATACTAATAAGCAAATAAACAAAAATAGTTACCAGTTTTTACTACAGCAGGAGGTGGCTTTCCAATAATTTCTGCTACTACTTCTTGACGCTGCTTCTTCCTCTGTGCCAATTTCTCTCTGAGACTACTTTGCTTATTCTTTAAAGCCTGGATGTCACTCCAAGCGTCGGACATGATGAAACTGTAAAAAAACTAACATAAGACGTTTTACTTCAAAAAAAAATTACAAAACATAAACAACAACAACGTAGAAATCTACATGTAAATCATCACAATTTCGTTCCAACCAGTTTTCGGCCTATCAAAGTTTTAAACCGCCGACGCTGACCGCCCCCGAATTCCGTTTCTTGTCAACCAAAAAAGTTTTAAAGTAAACAGCTAATCATTACAATAAAAATGTTATTGTTTTATTTGTTACACACTTCACACATCACCTTAGCCTGTTGCTTTTTACAGCTTTGAACGGTATGCCTAAAAACCTCAGGACATTCTTGTAGATCGCAGGACACCAAAATGAACAAATTTAACCTAGAATTAACGTTGTTACGATCGTCAAAATAAGCTGTTCGGCAAGTTTCTTCGAGACTCCAGTCGACGTCAGCAGCCGGCAGCAATCCTGCGGTGTCCTGCGGTTTTCAGTCATACCCAATTTGATAGCTGTCATCCAGTACTTAGACGTATCACATCCAATTGTGTTTACATGTGACGTAAACATTTGACGTTAAAGTTTCTTCAATACTTTTTGTACGAGTGCATAAATAATCAGACACTTTTCATGATGCCGGCTGAAAGTCTGAAGAGCAAGGTGGAAGGGAATCAGTTAGATCTCAGTCTGTCGAGTTTGACGTCGGTTCCAGTGAAAGAGATAGCTGCGCTGCCGAAAGCCACCTATCTGGATCTTTCATGCAACCAGCTGACTTGGCTGCCGCCGGACTTCTGTGGTCTGACACACATCGTGAAGTTGGATCTGAGCAAGAACCAGCTGGCCGAACTCCCGGAAGACTTCGGAAACTTGGCGAAGCTGCAGCACCTCGATCTATACCAGAACAAGTTGCGCGAGCTGCCCATCAGCTTCTGTCGATTGAACTCGTTGAAATGGCTGGACATGCGAGACAACGCGCTGGAGGACGGGGGTCTGGTCGCCGCTGCCGGTGACTGTCTGAGCAAAGCCCAGTGCCAGGTGTGCGCCAAGCAGGTCGTCGCTTACATGAAGAAAATCCAGTCAGACCAGGAGCGAGAACGACAGAAACTTCTCAAGGCCCAGCGGGAGGCGCAGGCGGCATGGGAAGCTGAGGAGGAGCGGGAGATGGCGGCGAAACGAGAGAAGAGAAAGGCCGAGAAAGAGCGACGACGATTACAGGCAGCTCAGAAAGTGGCGGAGCGGAATGAAGTTAAGGCTGTCAATAATGACTCGAGTCTGGGACATGTGAGAAATGGTCGTACGGTTCCACAACGGAAAACACCGGTCGGTGGCGGACTGTCATGTTTACAGATTGTGCTCGTGGGGTTACTGTTTGCCATATCTCTCGCTTGTGCTCTGTACATCTTCTGCTCCCCTCGCCTCAACGATGAATTCTGTCACGATTACATACACTGGATCCACTTTTTTACTGACATGACGCGAAATATGTCAAGTAATCTCCTTAACCACATTCAGGCTGTAGTCAAGTAGAGTGAAACAAGCATATGATGTGGCATGTGTTTGTGGTTCAGTTTAAATACGTAACTGCAGTGGCATCATGGCCGGGGAGCGGGAGGCCAATTGCCCCTTAAATTTTTGACTGGCAGAAGTTTGTCGTCCAGAAATCCAAAATGTAGGACTAAAAACCCATTTTGGAAAAATCTTGGGACAAAATTGGAATTTTTAGGAACTATAGTCTTTTGTTGGAAATTTGCAACTGTTGGAAATCTGTCGGAAATTTGTTGCATCTTTTTGATAATTATGACTTCTTGCCCTGTGAAGTCGGAACCTATTTTTTTACCACACTGTTGCGTAATTAATTGTGTATTAAATAATAAATATACCACCATGATGTCTATATTTGGTATGTTATTTTCATAATCTATTATTATTATTACTTAAACTACTGTAAATTGCTTGAAAGCCTAGGATCAATAGTAATAATTACTGGTATTATTAATATTATAGCTATGATATTGATTAATAACATTATTTTTGTGCCTGGCTGTCTAGTCCGATGACATAATAAGCTGAATGTAATGTTAATTTGGTTTTAGTTAAGTCTGTTTAATAAGACTATAGTCTGATGGCTTGGGTTCAGTTTTCAGTTGAAGACTTGAATATATTATGTGTACTGTGCTTGAAGTTGTCATTGTGGTGAAATATGTAATTTTTGCTATCTATGAGGGGCATTCAAAAAGTTTTGCAAGTCGATATTTTAGACTGAAAAACTTTTTGATGTCTATTCACCAATAAAACACTCATTTCTCCGGAACTCGTGAGCTTAAAGCGTATATGACGTCATTGTAATTTATGGCGTCATAAGGCATTTTATATCTGTGCCTCAAGCCAGGCTTCTACCACAGACTTGAGTCATTCACTGTTTGGATAGCGGACACCACAGGGAAAATTCTTCAAATTTAAAAAGGTAATAGTTACCATAAGTCAAGTCTCTGCTGTATGTAGGGTGGTCTTAGTGTACGAAGCCAGAGTTGCAAACAGCTTGCTAGGTAATTTTTACTTTGGGATTAGGCGGCAGTGCCGGGCACTGCCAGATTTAGGAAAGATCTTCGGGGCTCACTCTCAAGCCCCACACAGGGCTCCCCAGGGCGTACATTGTAAAAATTGTTTAACCTTTCACAGAGACAACGGATATCACTGTTAACTTTTCAATAAAATTTTTCTGACAATGTCAAATCCTGATGTAACATTGTAATTAACAGAAGCGTTCTTATTAATGGCCAGTGCAGATTTCGGCAACTGTGTATTCATATTGCAAATAAAAAATTCATGAAAGTATCTGTCAGGATTTCCACAAAATTACATCCTAGGATCTCGCGTTCGTAAATCCGGCTGCAGACTAGAGAATTGTTGTGCAGATATTTGTGCTGTTTGTGATAGCCCTCCAAATCATATCTGTTTAACACTATGACATCATAAATTTCAATGACATCACATCCGCTTCAAGCTCATACGAGTATGGGAGAAATATAACTTTTACTGGTGTATAAATTTTAAAAAGTTTCTTAGTCTAATATACGGGGGCCTATCGAGTTGTAAACTTTGTCTAATTTTCCTTGTACGTACAGTTTTTTTTCATGGCTGGCACACATTTTGGCTACTGAATATTTATAATCACAAATGAGAAATTCACGGACGTACTTGTTAGGGCTCTCATGAAATCACATGTCCCGGGGCCTCGTGTTGGAAAATCTGACGGTAGGCTAATGAAATGTCATGCAACAGCGAGCCCAATTTTATGCTGATTGCTCTGGCACTCCAAATTATTCCTGTTTAACGCTCTATGACGTCATGCATTATAATGACGTCATATCCACTTTAGGCTCATATGTGTTTAGGAGAAACATGTGTTTTATTGGTGTATAATTTTTGAGAAGTTTTTTAGTCTAACATATCGACTTGCTAAACTTTTTGAACGCCCCTCGTACACCGTGGGTCATAAAAATGTGCCACTTTACTTTTGTCCATATCTTTGCCGATTATTGACCGATTTTCAAAATTCTTTCACTGACACACTCTGCAGACAATTTGCAATAATGCGATTATTATATATCCCATCACACGGCAAATGCATTTCTACTCTACCTTGTGAAATATAAATGTAAGCAAAAACTAACGATAATAACAAAAATTTAGGTAAATGAAAAAATGCTTCAGACTAACATTGTGATGTTGATTTGTATGACACTAGACTCTGTTATAACCACACAGTCTAGTGTCATACAGAACATTCACTGCAATGTTGGTCTGAAGTTTTTTTTTGCAATTTTTCCCAAAATGTTTGTTCGTTATTATTGTTATGTATGCATGTTTCAGTCATTGATATTTCACAAGGTAGTGTGCAGACGCATTTACCGCGTAATGGGATATATAATAATCACATTATTGCAAATTGTCTGCAGAGTGCGCCAGTGAAAGAATTTTGAAAATCGGTCAATAATTGGCGAAGATATGGACAAAAGTAAAGTGGCACATTTTTTGGCCCACCCTCTATTGCACAGTGGTGCCCCACATTTTTTGCCTTCTGTATTAATGCCATTTTTCCAGCATTTGCTGAACATGCAATGAGCATTCATAGGTATGACATTAACAAGGCAATACATAAATATGTTTTCATGGATTGTCTGTTTTTGTCTGACTGCCTATCAAGTATATTTCATGGAGCTGATACTGGTCCATTATAATTGCTACCAGTAGCTAATGCATAAGCTGCTTATTCATATGATTAAGCCTTAGCCTGTGTATCTGGACAGTGGATATGACAGTTGTTTATTAGTAGTTTTGAAGACATTGCAGTTGCATTTACAAAACTCACTTGTGCTATTTAATTTTTGCACCAGTTTTCTGGGTTTTCCGTCATTCTGAAACAACTGTTACACCGTATTATGCTTTTATTGAGTGGGGTTGAAAAATATGTTGATAACTAATTTCTGTACCTTTATTTACATTTGTTGCTGATTTCACACATAGATGTGCAAGACACGCTTTACACAAATTAATATGAAAGCACCAATAAGTTCAGAACAGGCATTAGTCATGCTTAAATTCTTTCTGTTACTGGGTGCATTAAATCTGTAATTAAAATTTAAAAACAATTTATTGCTTACTTCAGGATGTGAAAGCTTTATTCAGTGCAAGTGTACACAATATCACATTTGTCTTTAATGATAATTAGTTATTCATTGGTAAGAATATTGCACTTTGTTTAGGAGAAATCTTAAACACTATTACTTTTTGTTGTGATAACCTACAGAAAAGTAAGTTTATGGCTCTGGAAGACTGGAAAGTTACGAAAAAATTTTTCTCCTATTTTTTCTCCTTTTTATCTTATTTTTCTCCTATTTTCTCCTATTGTGGCCACCCTGTTACTGATGAAACATTCTGCAGACACAGACACAACGTATGGGTGTAGTTGGGTCTCATTTTCAGTGTTATAACGAAGTCAATGTATTGCTGAACGAGAGCTGCACATTTATTTCTGATGTCATAAATGTTGCCACAGGGAGGCGAGGGGCACCTGCAGGCAGTTACCTCCACAAAAGTATCAAATTCAATCCAGAGATTGGAGTAAGTCTGATGTGTTCAGAATTTAACATGCACAAGTGCTGAATGCAGATGTATTAGAATAACGATAGACATGGCAGATGGTTGAATGCTTAAGGCATGTAAGCCGAAGCGTGGAAGGAGTATGGAGTGAGGCGGTTGAGGCCCCATTTGGGGAGGGCTGTGCCCCACCATCGCCCAGAAAAAAATGCAAATTGCATGCAGAAAAATTGTTTGGTGTGTACTTATGTCACAATTTTTTACATGTGAGCTAGCTATAACCCTTATTAGCTATGGTAATTCTGTCCGTCTGTCTGTTCATCTGTCGGTCACAACCCAGTACCGATCCAAGCCCAGGTGAGGAAGACTTTGGGTTTTCACCATGTGATAGCTTAGAGTCTCTGGTATTTCCTGACAAGATTTCATGCTGCTGGGTGAAGGGAGTCCCCACGAACGAGAGGACGAAAGAGCGGCACCCCCTCAAAGAGATGTTATTTCACCACTGTTGGCTCATCTAGCATGAAAATGGTTGCACATAGGCACAGACGTGCTGTTTATCATAACAAGCACTGGCGATGAGCTTTTTAGAAGGTTAACATTGATGACCTTGAAAGACACTGAACCTCCAAAATAGAGGGTTTTACTGAATTTTTACGATTTTGGGCTGCGACACACATTTCAAGAACTAATTGTGCCATAATGGCTGGAGATAAACCAAGACAACCTGCATATGAAATTTTTGCCATTGAATGTAGATTTTAGCAGTCCAAGTCCTGACCTCCTACGTTCAAGGAGACGTGCACACCCAGGTGTCAAAGAAGGGTATCCCACAAAAAGTGGTTATTTCTCTGCTATTGACTTGTCTGGCATAAAAAAGGTTGCAGATAGGCATAAACATAAACATGCTGCTTATCATAACAAGCAATGGTGACATGCTTGTTAATGGTATCAATATCGATGACCTTGCATGACCTTGAACTTAGAAGATAGAGGATTTTAGTGGATGTGTCATTGAACGAATTTTCAGCAACATAAAATTTGACTTTATAGTTCAGCTTGGGGATAGAATCAAGCCACCAGGGTTGTTCCCTGGACCCCATTGGGCAAACCCCCAACCTTTGCCTTCAACCCCACACCCTGTCAATGCCATTAGATGTGATTAATCCTGTTAGTGTTGGCATAGTCACACGGATGTTCAGTAGAAACATGGCAGTCAGATGTACTTCAGAAGTTAGTATGAGTTGATGATATCTGCCTGGTTCAGACATCAGTAGAATATTGCAATGCTTTCACACTGCTGCTGAGATCCTCTAAACACAAAACATACATGTATCTGTAACAAGACATTTTTCAAGTACGTGGATCATAGGCTTGAATGTGCAATGTTACTGCCAGGTGCAGTCAGAAACTCTGCAACTTGACCACAACACCACATTAATACAAATTCTAAACAGTAGCCTTTACCCTAAATCTAGCTTAGGGGTCTGGGAGCTATGTAAGATCTTGCAACGGGGCAAAGTCCAAGCCAACGTTTACTTCGAGACATTCTGGGCCTAAAGAGGCATTTGGTAGCAAGCTAGAGAGAAAGTTGACGCTATTATATCATAGGTTGAAGGATGCAGTTGCAAATACGCTGGATTGCAATTTGAGATTAAGGTAGAAAATGGCATATGGTGGTGACATTGTAGGTTGTTTTTATACAACGTTCTCTGATTCTGGCTGATGGTGGAGGTGGGTGATGGACGCCCTTGGCTCTGGGCCAGAATTTTCTAGGTACAAAGTCACAAACACTGTTATTTGCCAATGCCAGAAATATATCAACATTTATGTTCTCCCCTTCTTTCCCTTTTCTTATCGCTTCTCCTTTTCTGGGAGCCTTTACCCTAAACCTAACTAAGGGGTCTGGCAGCTATGTAAGATCTTGCAAAGGGGCAAAGTCCAAGCCAACGTTTACTTCGAGACATTCTGGGCCTGAAAAGGCATTTGGTAGCAAGCTAGAGAGAAAGTTGACATAATTTAGGTCTCAAATTATACCGACTCCCTCCCTGAAATGGTTGTAAACGTTTGCCTTTTTTACAATGGATCATTTGCTCCCATGTTTTTATGGTGAAGACGCTACTCTTGTACACTATTTTATAAAGTACAGCACTCTCTCTCTCACCTGCAAATTTCACAATTCCAGTCACTGCATTGTATGCTCTGGTCGTGCAGTGTATGTTGAAATGGCTGGTTGGGTGTTCTACGGCATAGATTGCGCTTTGCTATCTACCACGTGCTTGCTCATTGGCCATCGCCTCACGCTTTGCCTGTGTTCTAGTGGTGCTCTGTGGCCTTATGCCTGTTCATACAAGCACATTATGTCACTGTAAATGCTTGATATGTAAAATCAGTATCGGTAAACGAACAAGAACGTAATGAAATTGATCAGATCGTATGAGTGTATGATAACAGACAATGGCAAGAGAATGCTCAGAAGAATCTGCTGAGAGGCTATGTAGTCGTCGGTGATGTGATGTAACCACAATGTAGCAGTTAGTGCACGTGTCCTGGGCACAAAATTTGGGTGGTGCTATTTTTATCCTGAACAAAAAATAAGCACAAATAAAGGAAATTCAAAAACTATGCATGAGTAATAATGCAAAATTCTACCTGGCTATCTCCCATGATCTTTCACAAATGGAAGGTGTTCCATTCATCAAATCATTTGCTGTTAGCAGTCTATAATTATACACCAGAAAATTATGTTTTAGAAAAAAAAACACTGGAGAAGCTGCAAAGTGGAAAGGCACCCACTAGGATGGTGCATTAGCAAAGCATAAGCATGTTATGTCTACATGTAACGCAACTGTTAGTAGCATAAAAGCGGCTACAGAGTTATTCCAAAAAAGCTGAGCAAACTGTACTGTACCTGCAACAATGCCTCGGCAATGCATCGTCTGTGGCTTAACAGCACACTCTGTATTGACAAGATGCGTTCTTCAACAGACAACACAAGAAATGCAGTCATGCAACTGTATCTTATGCAGTTGCTTCTGTCCCCTCAAATTTGTAATCAAAATCAGGCGCAAGTCCCTCCAACTTTTCGGCTCAAGTCCCCTCTTTTGGGCTCCTTCCCCTCTTTAACTTCCCCCATCAGTCCTTTTTTCTTTCCATTTTTCTCCCTACTCCCCTTTCCTAGGCTTTATCGCCCTTTTCCTCTGCATGTTGATTGCCTGGTAAAAATAGGGGAAGTTTTGATCTATACCCTTAACAAAACTCCCCCCCACTATTTTTCACTGGATGCAAGCGGCGTCTGCCAGGTATAGAGATAGAAGCCACCGACTTTATGACAGCTTTTCTTTGTTTTACGTGGAATTCCTTTAGCACACGTAATTTTGCCTATAGCTATACATATCTCTGTAGAGTGGTCTGTCTGCCGTCTGCCGTCTGTCTGTTTGGTGTTTGTCTCATTCTTGCACCCTGCTTAAACTGTTTGACATATCTACAGAGTGGCCCATAAAGTAGTAAGCTATTGTACTTTTGTCTATATCTTTGCTGTCATGTTTCACAATTTTTTCACCAGCGGACTCTGTAAGAAATTTGCTACTTAGTGGCATGCACATCACATCTATTATGTGTAAACAAAACTAACTTGATGCTCAGTGTCGATAACAATTTGTGATGGTTACATGGGGCTGACAACATACACAGAATCATAATAATTATAATTATAAATATACAGCTTATAAAAATTGACTAATAGTTTGACAAAAAAATTAACATAATATTGTATTGATGGACATTCATCCCACACAAACTTGCATACTTATATCCAATAAACTTATAATAGATAACTGCAAGATTAAATACAATAATAAAGCTTTGTTTCTATCACAGTTGTACAGTGTGCATTGTTATTTATTACTAGTACTGAATTGATAATGAAAAATGTTGAGAAACAAACAACACACCTGACTGCTTTCTGAAAACGGTCATGGTGCAAAGCTTCTTTTTTAGACCTCGAACTGGTGAATACAACACGTACTACATCATACATAACTTCTGCTGTACTCCGAATCAGCTCTGTATCCAAATCCATAGCTGGTGACTACACACAGTGAAAATAATGATCACAATTATTATCAGAAATACAGTACTTTGTACTTGAACTTGTACTCACGTAGTACTCGAATACCATTTTAAAGTACTTGTATTTGTACTCGAAGGTCAGGTACTTGCCACTATCACACCTCACACGATAGTGTGAGTGTTGTAAGGATGACCTTCAAAGTCTAAGGGAAAAGGCAAACTTTGACCCTCGGCCTCAGCCAACTCAAAACCCCTGAACCGATCGTCACCAAATTTGAATGGCATGATTATGTCGGGGACAACTACCACCAAACCAAATATGGATACAATCCGCCCTGGGGTTTTTGCTTCCCATATAGGTGAAATATACACCCCCCTGTTCAAAATTTACTTGACTTTTTTGGTTATTCTACTCGCCTACCGGCGAGTCCGTTGGACCGATTTTTACGCTTAATACGTCAAATGATGCGGTTCTGCACAAGGAAGTGCCCTTTTAAGGTTAAAAAAATAAAAATTTAATTTTTGATTTATTTATTCAAAAAATTTTTAAAAAATTACAATGGCGCCTATGGGAAAATTTTAAAATTCTTTAAACTGTCGTAACTTCCGTTGTATGCAAGATAGTCGTAATTTTTGGTTCTACGGTATGGTTTTCAGGGATGGCCTAATTAATGAAATGAAATTTATATTTACCCCCATTAACCCCCGTTGCCATGGCAACGAAATTTGGGACAAAATTGGCTTTAACTCGGCTTGTGTAAGAGATATCTGCGAGATTTTTGCATTTATAAGGGGTTTTCGGGGGTCGGAAAAAATGCTATTGGCCCCACTATAAATGCAAAAATAACGCAAATAACATCAAATGAAGAAAGCGTTAGCCTACGTTAGTGATTACCAACTAAAGTCAGCTTGTAAGGACGCCATATGCATAGCCCAATCTAAGGTTACTCAAATGATTTTTGCTGTCTCATATCATCACATCGTCCTTACACACAGTTTTAAACTTATGAGTTTTTTTACATATATCATATTATGAACATCTATTTTTATATTCATTGTGTTCACATTTAGTTTACACAAAATAATATATTAATGCATGCACAATACAAAATATTCACTGGCAGCTACAAAAAATTCCTAAAAATCTGCAGTCTAAGCAGCAAGTCTATGCAATTGGCCAACAGAGCTCAAAGATACCTTGGCCAACTAAATAATAAAAAATCAGTAAAACAAAAATCTGCTGATGAAACTACCATTTTTAGCTGGATGGACTAAGAAGATTAGAGTTCTAACTAGAAAGCAGTCACAGCCCGCAGGTACCTCCGCCAAGGCTATGTTATTCGCCAGATGGCGTCACCATATTCACTTTGCCAGCGGTTCCCTTATGCCCCCTTTAACGCAATGGTAACGAAAATTTCAAAGTGATCCGGATCACCCCCAAAATTGAATCACTCGTAGTTTGTGCCATGCCCAACATACCCTCAAAATTTCAGAAAGATCCGTCCACAACTTTTTGAGTTATCTTGCTAACACACAGACAAACAGAGAGACAAACAGACAGACAAACAAACAAACAAAAACCGGCAAAAACATTACCTCCTTGGCGAAGATAAATAATAAACAGAGGATGTTAACAATATCAAAATTTTATCACGGAATGATACAATCAAGCTGATATAACTACACATACCTCTGTAGACTGTTGACTTTTGTGATATTTTCTAAAAGTCGATTGCATGTAAATGTTGAAAAAATGGTCACTTTTCAGTAACAATTGATTCCGCCGGGAACTATAAGTATTTTGATTCGGATCGAGACAATATGCACTGTAACACAAAGTTGTGTCATAATTTTCAACTAATTTTGACACAAACAAAATCATATAAAAAACAGACATTTAAAAACATCTTCATTAATCCCATTTTGAATGTCATCATTAGGCCTACTTATGCTACAGTAACAAAATGAAACAAGTCAAAATAATATCTGATATAAGTTATTTATTTAGATAAAATTAATTTAACTGCTAAAATTTACATTATACATTACTTTTTACACGCGATAGCAGAATGCTTCGTGTGCCTTAGCCATCGTCTAGGCATCTGTCCGTCTGTCTGTCCATCTGTCACACTCGTGGACTGTATCAAAATGGTGCAAGGTAGGATAACGAAATCTTCACTGTGGGCTACCCCAAGGTCTCTAGTTTATCGTGACAAAATTTTGTGGTCCTGGGCACAGGGGTTCCCCTCAAACGAGGATGTCAAAAATGGGTACCCCCTTAAAACGATGTTATGTTGCCGTTATTGGCTCGTTAAGTGTGAAAACGGTTGCAGATAGGTACAGACATGCTGCTTATCATAACAAGCACTAGTGACAGGCTTTTCAGATTTATCAACATCGATGACTTTGAACGACCATGAACAACCTAAAAAGGGGTTTTTATTGAATTTTTTGCAATTTTTCGATGCAGCGCACATTTCAACACTGAATTGCGACGAAATGGCTGGAGATAGACCAAGACAACTTGCATATGAAATTCTCAGCATTAAACGCAAATTTTAGCAGTCCAAGTCCCGACCCCCTAGGTTCAAGGAAGCCGGGGCAGGCGGGTGTCAAATACAGCTACCCCCTAAAAAGTAGTTATTTTACTGCAATTATCTCGTGTAGCATAAAAACGGTTGCAGATAGGTACAGACATGCTGCTTATCATAACAAGTAATAGTGACAAACTTTTTATTGGTGTCAACGTCAATGACCTTGAATGACCTTGAACCCCAATAACAGGGGTTTTCAGGGAATTTTTGGCAATTTCCAGCCATGGCACACATTTTAATAGTGAATTGCGCCAAAATGGCTGGAGATGGACCTGGACAACCTGCGTATGACATTTTAGCATAGAACATACATTTTTAAGAATTTAAGTTTCGATCTCTTAAATTCAAGGAGTCTTTCATACGGAGGCCTCACATTTAAGTACTTTTTCAAGATGCTGTACACTGATTGCCAAAATGGCAGAACTGCTGCTATCGCACGTCACATGAGCTTTGCTCAAATTACTTGTTATTTGATAATTAGAAATACATGTACAACACACTAAATTATTAAGAAATAATAAAACTATGTTAATTAGTGCTAATTTTCAGTGTAAAACCATAGTATAAGGAGCACATGAAACTGCACTTACCTATTATTCGGTAAAAGTGTCCGTTTCTCAGAAGACATATTCAGTTATAATGTTGAATGTGCACCTGCTGCAAACATTATCACCACAATCATGGTCATATAAAACAGCAAGTAAACTTCACATGTACATCACGTCAACTATAGACCCTATCATAAATTATAACAGTTCACACTTAGCGTCAGCTATGTAGACTGCATGTAGGAACTAGTGATTGCAATCCCGGGATTGACTTTTTCATCCCAAGATCCGGGATTAAAAAATATGTAATCCCGGGATCCCGTTTCAGGATTAAGCTTACAGATTAGTCGTTATTTTAGTATTTTTATAGACTTCTTTTATGCATAAAATGTAGTACAAACTCCTACGTAAGGTTTATGCTTATCCTAAATGTAGGAATCGTGACTGTGACTATCATAATTACAGTGCACAGCAAAGCACATGCAAAATATTTTAATCAGTTATTGTTATTTTGTATGATTTAGCCACAAAAAGTATTATTATAACATTTTTGTAATTCCAAAATCCTGGAATTTGGATGCTGCTAATCCCAGATTTCAAGATTAACGAAAATGGCCGAGATCCCGGGATTCGGGATCCTGAGATTGCAAACACTAGTAGCAACTCCAGCTTTTGGAGTGAAAGGTTTTGCAAGTAAGGTGGCTTGGAAGTGTAACGGTAAAGTGTCAGACTTGTGATTGACAGGTCTTATGTTCGACTCCCAGTCGAGTCACCATCAAATGGTTTTACTACTAGGATGAGTGACTGTATGCAGACTGGTAAACCATCTAGGTATATAACCAACACCAAGGTTAAGTCGACCTTCCATCCCTCCGGGGCAGATAAATCGAGTACCGGACCGGACCTACCGGCCTGCATGGCTGGCGTTAAGGCGGGGCACATTCACCTATGTCGGGTGGCAGCTAACACTGTGTGATCCCATATGGCAGATGACGCTCTGTAGCTCTGTGATGTGTTTCCTTTTAAGAGCTATACACCACCTTTACCTTTATACAGTAAAGTTAGGATCGGTCTAGTTGACAAATGTCAAGTCCGTATTTGTATGCAGTATGTGTTCACAATCGCTCGAATTACGCGCTATCCCGCTAAGCAATAAATTTACTTCATAAATTATCTACATGCACTTATTTCACATATGGAACTTTAAAGAAACACACAGCAGCAGCTTCTAAAGACCAAATTCGGAACAATGACGTTCTAAATTCGAAACTCTACTTATCACAACTTCCGGTTGTGTTTATTTCCGTTGCCTTGGTGATCGACTCAGTTTCGATCATATCTATGGTTTCGATATCAGCCGCTTGCCTGCGTCGCGGAAATCCCCACTGGAATTTCCCACTCCGTTTGAGCGCTTGCTGACGCTAACGACCAGTTGTAAGTTGATTTTTGTCTTTATATTGTGGTAATATTAAAATGGATTACTGTATGTTGCTGCAGGATGATACTGAATGTTTTAAAGTTGCCGAAGGACGCCTTCTAAGCGCCGGATTCGTCATTTTCTGCCCGATATGCCGCAGTGAATATTGTGTGGCCGTGGTGCATAGTTAACGGGGAGCTGTGCTTCTGTAGTTCTTTTATGGCAGCTGTGTTTCGGATTCTAGATTTTTTAACCAGACGAAAAAAAATTGAAGAAGCAAGTGACCAAGATCGCTGATTGTTGCTATCTCGCTGGTGATTCAGGCAAACAAAGTTTTTGGCTGGAGGTTTCCCTTCTTGGGGAGGGTGGTTCCCTATTTAACACAATTAACACATGTATCACTAGATCCACGAGTAGGCCTGTGTAGCATACCAAGTGGCATGTAAATCTGTCATACGGTTTAAGCAGGGTGCGTTTACAAGTGTGACAGACAACAGACGATTGACAGACCACAGAGAAATGGGTAAGCTGTAAGCGAATTCACTTGTGCTTGAGTTTTTTTTTGCTTAGAAATGTGGGTGGGAGTTTCTGGTGCTACTTGGTTTTATTTATATAGTTATGAGTTTTATGATATGTGTATATGTTGTAGACATTCATTCTGTAGAACCAGTTATGGAATTGCAGTGGTACAAAGACAAGTATTTGAGTAGCGGTGCATATGGTGATATATCGCTTTATAGGAAGAAGGTGAGCTACATAAAATGTTGTAATATTTTGATAATATTTTAGTCGACAAAAATATACAGTGTCAAATATTGTGCAGTATTTTAGCAAGTGGAACCAGATTGAAACAGGCTGATGACAGTTGTAACTTCTTCATTTTTTTGCTATTTAGATGTTCTTGCAAAAATTCAGTGATGTCGCGTAGTGTCCAAAGTGCTGTAGATACACAAACCTGGACTGGATGTGAGACAACCTCTTCTCAACAAAAAACATTTATTATTGTGAACTCAACAAGACACGTGCAGATGATGCAGGACCCTGACTGTATTTGTCATATTTTTTATTTTACTATTTAGCAAGTTAAACTGCATGTGAAATTTAAAGGGCAATCTGAAGATCACCTGGGACTTTATGTAAAAAAATCTGGAACTTTGCAGAGGCAGATATCAGCAAAGTGTACGATACTAGTATGTGGTACCAATGAATAACGAGTTAATTATTGTGGGTGCTGTGAAAGACAGGCTGTCTTAGATAGTATTAGTTTTTATGCAGAATTTGTCACTGTGTTGCTGTTATTGTTACTCGTATTTTGTTGATGCTATTACCAGTTAACTTGTCCATTGTGGCTGCAGAACTCCAGTGAGTGTCTAGCTGTAAAGAGCATGAAGGGAGAGAAAGACGAGACCATATCATACATCAGGTCATCGAACTGGACCAAAGAGTGCGAAATGATGCTGACTTTGAATCATCCCAACATCATCCAAGCATTTGAAGTCCCGACGGACATTTGGCAGATTGCTGGCAGTCAGTTCTCTTTGCTTGCAATGGAGTATTGCCCTGATGGAGATTTGCGCAAGGTAGCATCTCACTGTTTGTGCTTGAGTCGGAAATGGTTTTCATTTTCACCATAACAAAATTTTCGGTCGATCAACCAATCTGAGATTTTTAAAGTGGCCTAAGTAATTCAAGCGAAGGTCTACAAGTGGTAGAGTATAGATGAAGTCTACAGTCTAGTCCAGAAAAAGGCAAGAAAATTTAGTAGTGACTTTATTTGCTATAATCTCAGACTGCTGGAAAATGCTGTTATTATGTCCATGTATTTACGCAAATTTCATTGCACTGCATGTTACTACAGTATATTGATTACTTTGGCAAACATGCTTACTGTTTTTTGATTGACTGGTTTCGTAAATACCAGTGATATTTGTGTGCTGTAGGTAGGCCTACATCTGCTAGATGGAATGGAACATTTTTGGATAGGTATCAGGGTATGGATCCATGATAACAAATTCTTTTACAAATTACAACTTAGTCACATAAATGCTGCAGTAGTCTGAGAAAACATTCTACACGGTGATTCATAATTACGGGAACCTTTGGTTTTTATTGAATAACTCTGTGAAACATTGGCCAATTTTGATAATTTTTGGCACGCAACATTACGAAGAAACTTGACGTAAATGACTGTAGTTTAGCCTAACTTAATACTGTCGTTACACTACCTTGTGAAATGCAGAAGTCGTAGTTTGGGCATTTACAACAATGAATTCATACTCGGTAGTGCACGCGTTGGCTCAGAAAATCATTGAGACCACAAAATTGTTGAAAATCTGTTAAGTGTAACAATTATGATATTCATTTTAATATTGTATGTCGACGAACTGAAATGACGCATCAACAGCGAGTGAGCTGCTCTGGGTCACGCGTTATTGAACATGCTGTTGGTGAGTGGCGTCAACGTCTACCACTTGCATTCGTGCTGCAGAAGGACATTTTGAGCACACACTGTAATACAGATAATGTGATGTGACACGTGTGACCTTTTGAGATATAATAACTGTTACTTGCATTTATTGCTATTTATTTAATCATTTCTGAGCTGACACATGTGTTACTCAGTTTGAATCCATTGTTGTAAATGGCCAAACTATGACTTCTGCATTTCACAAGGTAGTGTAGCAACAGTATTAAGGTGAGGTAGGCTAAACTACAGTCATTCACATTAAGTTTCCTTGTAATGTTGCGTGCCAAAAATTATCAAAATTGGCCAATATTTCATGGAGTTATTCAATAAAAACCAAGGGTTCCCATAATTGTTAATCACCATGTATAGCCAAGTAGCATAAAATGCAGCACGAACTGTTGTTGTGTGTTTGGTATAAGGTGCTGAACAAACCGGAAAATCTTTACGGTTTATCGGAATGGGAGATTCGAACTATTATTCACGACATTGCATGTGCAATAGAATACATTCACAGCAAGTCGATTGTGCACCGCGACATAAAGCCAGACAACGTGCTGCTCAGTCGCTCTCCACAGTCTCCATCCACTGTATGATTTAATTAATTAACTATAGTTATTCATGAAATTACCACTCCACTTTATGTAGTTTTTTTCTGATCTTTTAATACTTGGTATGCTTTACGGGCACTGGCATTAAGACAATTCGCCACCGAGACACTTTGGCACCATTGTATTGGTATCGAAATGTCTTGGTGCCAAAGTGTCAATACATCTTTGCTGCTGCCATTAGCCAGGAAGTTGGTAGGATTTTTCGTCATAGTTTGTCTTGTTCTTTTATTCAGAGATAGAGTAAGATTTGTTTTTCTACAGTTTGCCATTATGTTTCAACTCATAGGCTCTGTGTACTGAACCTTTCTAAGTGGTTTCTGCGAAAATTAACATATTGCTTGCACTTTTTGTTTTAGCTTTTGTTCAGTTGACCAAAGTTACTTTAGTTAGGCTGAATTCTGTCTTATAAGTGAACTATTGAAAATTGTTGAAGCAACGGAATTAAACTGCTGTGAGATAACAAAATCAGAATTATTTTTGTTTGGTTTTTGTCTTTGTTGTTTTGATAATATTATTCTGTTGTATTATTTATTCATGTCTAGTGTTACCTAAACGTTGATGCAACTAATACTACCAGTAGTCAGTACTAACTGATTTTCAGTTAACCCATTACACTTTTTACTTTAATCATACTTTAGACTATTGTGTAGATTGTGTACAAGCTTGCTGATCTTGGCTTTGCAAAAGATGGGTCTCAGGAGGCTGTTTGTCACACACGGCTTGGAACGTACTTCTATATTGTAAGTTGCCTGTATTACAGTGTAAGAACAAATATAGCAAAATTGTGAGCAAGATGCAAATGTGTGCAGTAGGCAAGATATCATGATTGGTGGACTTGTTACAACATAATGATTATGCGAATAACTGAATTAGCTGATATGAGGCTGAAGGGTCAGAGGTTATGCTGTTATTTGTCTCTGCATGTCATTGGGGGTTTAAGAGTTATAACTAGAGCATCTGACATCTAGCTTGCTGAATAAATGACTGCTACAAGTGCTAATTCAATAGGTCAAACAAAGGTCAGGACTCAAAATACTTCACACTTAGCAATAATCCTATCATACTGTAACCCCGTCGTACTGTTTTCACATCTTGTAGTATTATCTCAGCATAATCTTTTAGGTCCCTGATGATAGCAAGTGCTGATTATTGTACTATAGTATACTGAAGTCTGAAGTGCATAATTCAGAGGTCAAAGTCGTGTAGGTCTATAATGCATATCGTACTCTGTAGATTAGTGGAATAATGAACTTCAGCTGACAGAACTCAGATTTCATGATTAGTTCTATGTTAATCTGACACACAAATGATAGGCTTTCAAAAGTTATAAAGTCAAATGTTCTGTTTAAGAGATCTGGACAAAAGAAATTGCAGAGTCAATAATTTTAGTGAAATATTTTATCTTCAGTCATTACTAAACACTATGTACAATTGTACATGTATTTTTACGTGCGATAGCAGAATGCTTCACAAGTCTTAGCCATGGCCTGGGCGTCTGTCCGTCCGTCTGTCTGTCACACTGCTGTATTGTATCAAAACGGTGCAGGAGCACGAAATTTTCACTGTGCACTGCCCCAAAGACTTTAGTTTATCGTGATGATTGTCCAGGTGTCAGGACCGATGCTATCGCTCGTTACGTGAGCTTTGCTCAAATTACTTGTTTGTCGATGTTGGCATTAACTTTCAGGCCCCTGAAGTGGTATTTCGGAGTTCGTCTGACGTACCATACAACTACAAGGCTGATTACTGGTCATTTGGCACCTTGATGTTTGAATGCATCACTGGACGTCGACCATTTTTTCACACCAACAATCAGGCCCAGTGGTAAGATTTTGCAATTAATATACACAATTAGTATTTTATATAAACATTGTCTCTGTGTTTTTTGTAAATAATTTGGATGCATTTTATGTATAGGTTTCAACACAGTCTACACTCTATTATGCAAGTGTATCGAGGCATGATACACGTGTTGAAATGTAGTCATTTCATGGCCGTGATGGACGGCGTGTTCTGCCTGAACACGCCGTGATCACGTGTGTGATATACAAAAGTGAGATGCTATCAGTCGTTACGTTTGAGTTGAGTGAGATTATGGGCACTTATAACACTCCAGACACTTTAGTGAGAGAGGAGGACTGAGTAGGTCATGAAATTAATAGTGTGGCAACATATTTTGTGGCATGCTGATGATATAGGTCTGTTTTTCTATATACAGGGTGGCGCATGAAAAAATGAAAAATAGATACGTGGTTTATGCAGATTGAGTAATCGGACAATTTTGGAAAAGATTTAGCCTCAATAATTGCAGTAAATGGTGCTCATGTGGAACACATGGACACAGTGTTTAAGGTCAGCACCCTTTACTGCAATGATCTAGGCTGTGGTCATATATTTCCGGATATTTGATGGTAACTTTAAGTTAAAGCCACATACAGAAATGACATGGTTTAGTTTTCGACAAACTGACCAATGGGCGAGCAGGATGAGCCTATTAGTCATTGGTTAATGCGTGCGTACACGTAGTCACATAGTCACCGACGCCGTTGGACGGTGCCTATTGTAATGTATTACCCCAGTTCGTCAACAACTAAACTTATGTCAGTTCAGTTCAGTTACGTCGCTGTGTATGGGCCTTAACTGTTATTACCGTTTGTTATCAGGGCGTGTGACTTTCCACGTGTAAAGCAGAAGAGATCGGTTGATATACACACTTACTACAAGGACGACGAGCCTCATTTCACTGAGAGCTTGCCTGCTTTCACCAGACTCAACAAGTGAGACTTATAGTTAATATGCCACTAGTTTCAGGTTCAGGAATGATCTAGTGTTGAATCTGTGCATTTATATTAATAATAGTAATGATTAGCACCGCTGGGTCTGGCGGGTTAACTGATTTGCCGGCTATCAACCCAGCCCAAGTCCTGTCAGTTGCTGAGGAAGAGGTCCGTCGCGCAGTACAGTCGTTTCCGGCCGCCTCGTCAGGCGGTCCAGATGGCATGCGCCCTCAGCACCTTAAGGACTTGGCTTTCTGTCGTGAATCTGGCACAGATTTTTTTATCTGCCCTAACCGGTTGTCCGATGTTGCATGCCAAAAGTCATTAAAATCGGCCAATGTTTCCCAGAGTTATTGACAAAAGAATGAAAGTGGCACACATTTCTGAGACATGGTGTAGGTCTAGATAATAATCGAGTACTTGGAAGTAATAGCTAATAGTGGCTAATGTAGTTGCTGCAGTGGTTGATGTGTGTACAGTAGCACGTTGCGCGCGTACTTGGAGCAATGGCTACGACTGATGCTGCGTTGGGAGGCTGACAAGCGCGGGGGTCCACGAGACGCCAACACTCAGCGACTTCAGTGCTTCAAGCTGCTGGAACAGATCATCTCTGTCAAGGTCGGCAACTGCTCTGCTGTATTTGGTGTTTGAGACGAGTGCAAATTGCGGGACTTTTGAGATTACCGTATACAATGCATGGGTTGGTGGCATGGCGTAGCGATAACGCACTGTGTCCGATCAACGACGTTGCTTTACGCCGGGCCGGGTTAGTACTTGGATGGGTGACTGCCTGCAGACAGGTGAACCATCTCGGTATGTAACCAGCTGCCTAGGTCAACTCAGCCTTCCATCTTTCCGGGGTAGGTAAATCAAGTACCATCTTATTGTGTAATCTCATATGGGAGGTGACGCTCCATAGCTTCGAGATGGGATTCTCGTGAAGAGCTAGCTAGGCCTATATCTTTTCCAAACCATAAAGATGCAAGCCCAAATTTTATATTTTAATTTTATTTGACATTTTCTCATATATGTGTCTGATACATTTTTGTTGTGTGGTTGATTTTCAGTTTGTTCGGTTCTTTAGCCTGGCGTCTAATGAGACATCGGTCTTTCCTATCCACTCGCGCTCCAGTGCGTTGTCGCCGTCAATGACAGTGGGAGACATGGTCAAGATGATGGAGAAAGAGAGAAACGTTAGCATGTCACTGAATCACATAGACATAGTCACTGCCACTGGACACATTGTTGAACCGACTGAACCCGTTGCCAGCTATGCAAGCGTAAGCATTGCTGGTACTTCAGTACTCTTATTCAGGGAGATAGCTCCCATATTGATTAGGGGGTTGCAACCCATACATTTTGAGATATGGTTGCTAATGTATATCAGCTCTCAGAATTTAAAGAAATTTTGACAAATTTGATAGCATGGAAATATTGCAGTTGTTTATTCCAAAGTTGCAATTATTTAGTCCGCACAGAACTCTCTCATTGCAGTAAATTTAAGGCAAAGTTTGTGCCAGTATTCTGCTACAATCTTTCATCAGCTTCTGGGTAGTTCTCCTTCAAACCTGCTCACTTTTTGGATGCTACTGGGCGCTTTTGCTTCAGACCCCTTTTTACAACCCTTTACTTTTAGATAGAGATTTATGTTTGTGCTGTTGTGATGCTTTAGCGCTTTAATGTTCCTGATTATCTCTCTGGATGGCTATCTCTTTGGCATATAAAAATGCTTCTTTGACAATTCTCAGAGGTTCACTTTTTTGGACCTACCTTAACCAAGAGTAAGGCTTGTTCACTGTTCACATAGACACGAGTGCGAATCATGGTTTCAATTTACGTCAGTCAGCCAATCAGCAATTCAGTCAATCATATATTCGTTTTAAAAAGGTTAACAAATATGTTATGGTGTTAATGTATTACCTATAATAAGGACCCGCAGTTTTCCGTGAAAAATTTTGCCAAATTCCGTAGGCCAGTTTGCAAAATTCCGCAGCTTACCATGGCAAAATCGTCTAAATTCCGGGCTCATCTTTTGTTTGGGAGTAAACTGAGCTCTGTCCTGTTCAGAAACTTTAGTTACTTAAGGCTGCCATTGTGCTGAGTTAATGCTAGTAACATACAAGGAAAATTATCAGTCATTTTTAAAAAATGATATCCAAACTGTGTTTATTTACGATTTTGCTGTATTGCGACAGCTATTTGTAAAGGACACAAAGCTTTAGGCAGTTCAGTTTAATTTTTTGTGATAAAATTACGTCATCATCCTCATCAAGCCAAAAATTGTACTAATCGCTGGTCATTTTTCAATTTCTGCAAAATTTCGCGAAATTCTGTGGAAATATAAAAATTTCCACCGCAAAAAAGGCAAATTCCGTAGCTTGGCGAAATTCCACGGCCCGCAGAAAACTGTGGGCTCTGGAGATAATGCTAGATGGATTGTTTGATTATCACTGCCAGCAACTTTTGGCTGCACTTACAGTGAATATTATTTTCTTAGGATAATGAAGATGAGAACGTTCTATATGTTTATGACAAGATGACACCTTGGTTTGCATTCAACTTGTGTCCACTACTAAACGTACCGGTATTACAGCATCTGCGTAATGCCACGGATAGGGCGAAACAGAAGGTTTACTTTTTACATCTTTACTGCATCTGTATCTTACTGGTGGCATTAATGCGTTTGCAGAATATACGGTCATATACTCATGTACGATGAAAGATAGTAGTAATGACGATCCTGCAGCTGAAATGCTCGAGTTTAACATAACTCTTGTTTGACTTTTTGGCGTTTTGTTAAGTATTATACTATTATTGTCTGTGATTTTTTGTTATAGTGGCATTTTAGCTGTCATTATTCTCCAGCTGTTGATTTTCAGATTAAGTACTATTTCAGGACTAATCAAAAATGAAGTCGTTTAAACTTTTCTGAGGTGCATGTGGCCCATAAGGCAGCTCTGGTCTCTGTTTTTAAAAAAAAAATTTGGCCACATATCGGCTTACATTGAGAGACCAAAAATACATGGTTATTGCATTGCACACTGTACAGAATAACTGTTAAGTCGCAGCTTTTTTCTCGTACTCATTGCATCTCTGCTCATGGAAGGATACATTGCCCAGGCTGAGTTGAAGAAGAAGGCTTTAGACTATGTTAGTGATTACCAACTAAAGTCAGCTTGTAAGGACGCCATATGCATAGCCCCATCTAAGGTTACCCAAATGATATTTGCTGTTTTAGAGGACTGATATCATCACATCGTCCTTACACACAGTTTTAAACTGGTAAGTATTTCTACATATATAATATATAATAATCACATTATTGCAAATTGTCTGCAGAGTGTGCCAGTAAAAAAAAATTAAAATGGGTCAATAATTGGTGAAGATATGGACAAAAGTAAAGTGCCACGTTTTTATGGCCCATGGTGTAGTTGCATAGCCGTAGCAAATTGTCTGTGATTTTTCCGTTCAAAACTCGGAGATTTATTTCTTACAGTGACAAGTCATAACTTCGAAATAGCAAGCGCCTCTGTTTCTTTTTTAGGTTTTGTAGCGCTATACAAAATCTGCTTTTAATTTTCTACTTTAACTTCCTTGCGTTTTGCAGGAAAACTACCGACTGATATGGGCGTGCTTAGTCTATCATATTTCTGAACACGTCCGCAGTTTTCAGCGCCTGATTCATGCTGTCCAATTATCACAGTGAGTTGCAGGCATTGAGTCTGTCGCATCCAACATTTTATTTTAGTATTTTAAACAGAGATCACTGGATTATAGTTTTAGAAATTTAATTGTATAAAGTGTAGTTTGAAGTTTTATTCTGTGTAATTTTATGTAGCATATTGAATTTTAGTATAAAAATCTGTTAAAGTCTGCTGGATACGGGTTGCAGTTTATTGCATATACACCGTCTTCCAAAATTAGCAGCCCTTCTGCTTTAAACACGCCTAATTAAGTTTGTAGTTTATGGATTTCAACAAAATATCGTACACTACACTATGCTAACATTGCCTACGGACACACCCATTATGACGTTCGCACCTTATCGTGTGTGCTCAGTGTAACGTCATTATGACGTCAGAGTTTATTTACATTAAGATACGTTCAGTGCATTCTTATTGACAAAGGAATCAAGCAGCAGCGTACCTGCCATAGATTAAGAGCTTGTGTCGAGGCCAAAGGTGGTTATTTAAGCTCAGACTTATGGATAAAGATAAGTTCAGAATGATTGTGTCAAAGATTGTTTCAAATTTTGTAAAAATCTGTCAGGTATTAACGATTTTACACTACGGCCTAACTTATCTGTCAGGGGCCGTTAATTTTGGGACACAGTGTAGATTTTATTCAATTTGCAATGTAATGCTTTTTGTGACTTAATACCATACGTATGTGCTTGAGTGCTCAACTTCTGTCCGTGTGTGGCGTCAGCATTTGACCAGCCTATTTTTGCATTGTTTATGGTATTGGGATAATTATTTTTTACATGTGTAGTTATCCACTGTGTTTTGCTAGTGTTTATGTATCAACTTGTGTGGTCTGTAACTAATGTTGAACAGTGTTACGCTGCTTAAAACAAAAGAAGATTTTGATAATTCTCTCGCAATGACAGAAGCCAAGTTCAAGCATTTTGAGACCAAGATACACTTCGAGTCCGAGTGGTGGGTTATTTTTTGCTGTTTGTGTCGTCTGCATTGATAAAATATTTATTCATACCTTACTTGCTTCTAATAAGCCGCATTGCATTACGGATGTTTCCTGTCCGTTTGTCTGTCCATCCTGTATGGGCTCCAAACTCGAAAACAAAAAACATACAGAAACCTAAGTTGGTGTAGATACTGGGGCCGAAGCAGGTGTACCAGTTTTTAGCTGAAAAGGACAAAAGGCTAGGGGACGGCCAGATAATACAGGGTGGTTTAAAAACGACAAGACTGTGTGATGTACGGTTGCAAAATTATGGTGCCATAAACTTTGTGCCATTTTTTGGACCACCCTGTACATGTATATTGGCACCGGGTTGGCTTATTTTCATATCATTCTCTTTGGTTTGCCATATTTTTTTGTGTGCATGTTGCTGTTAATCTAGCCTGAAAACAGACATTGAGGAAGCAAAACGTCATGAATCTTTGTGTAAGTTTTTCTATTAATGGCGTCATCTGTGAATTTGTGCAAATGCATCAGATACGTGTAGGCTGAGAAGGGTAAAAATAGTTAATTATTTCAGTAAGAGGATAATCAGTGATTTTTTGCTTGTAGCATATTGTAGAGGGTGTTAAATACTTACACCAGTATTACTCTGCTATGATGCTGCTCACTGGGCTTTAGTCTTTAAGTTCATTCAGCACAACTTATAAAGTAACTTCAGAAAATTAAGTCAGATTATCAGACCAAATAAATGGAATAAATGTTAAACATTTAGCTTAAGTGTACTGCTGAATCTGCTATGAAGTATCTGTTTGTAATTCTTCCGCAGCTGATGAGTGATGATGTGATCATTGATCCTAGGTGATAAGAAGTTGTGTACCGATGGCAAGACATGGCACTTACCAGCCGAATGCACAAGACTCTGTCAGTCAGTCAGTATTTTGTTTTATTTGCTCAGCCTTTTTTTGTTTATTGGAAATTGACATCTGATCTTATAATTAAGAGTCCATCATCTTAACCATGAAAAACTCTTTTTAAATAGTACAGTTCGTTAGTGTTACTTGGTGATGCTTTGCACATGTGAAGGCAGAGTTTCTGGGCCTGGCACAGAGTACTTGTAATACTGCTGTTACGTTTATGACTTTATCACCTCTGCTGACTGCATAGATATTTTAGTTATACTGCCTTTCATGTGTATTGATGCATGTAATAGTATTTTGGAAAGTGTTTATCAATATCATGTTAACAGTATGTTGTTGATTAACTTTTGCTGCAGATGAGCGAGTTGAGGACGAGATGTCAGTCTCTGCATACAGAGTTTACTCGGCTACGTGAACTTCCGAGCCACATGAACAGCTCCGCATCTGCTCTGTTGGAATTGTACGTACAAACACCAGTCTGTCTCTGTAGTGTTGACGAGTTTGTTGTGGAATTTTGTTGCCATTTTTATCCATTTCTTTCGCTTTTGCTTTCGACGTTTCTGTTAAACTGTCGTTGATCTTGTGAAAATATAACAGTGATGTAGCCAACGTAGAATAAATGAAGCTTAGTTGCTTCTTGGTGCTTTTAAAGGATACTTTTCTATGTTAATAATGCACGTATATAACTTTGTGGGGAAAGGGATAAATGCATTTGGCAAAAGTTCTATTTAAGTGCTATTAAGTCCATATGCTTAACTATTTTTGGCTTGTTCTTGATTTGCTATGCCTGCTACTTGCTTTCAGTGGAGAATTATCTGCTTATGCCACTGATGTGTGACGTTGATGTTATAAAATCATAATCATCTGCAATGATATGTTTCTGTCCTGTTAGGCAAACCACTGCAACGAAACTGAATGAGAAACTGAAGTGTGCAGGTTTCTAGTTAAGTCTTTCTGTTACGGATTTTTGATATACATGCAGGGCAGACGAATAAGAAGCAGTTCCTAAGAAAAAATTTTATGTATGATTGTTTTTATCATATTTGCACTATTTGAGGAGAATGATTACGAAAGAGAGATAATATCAGGCACTAACAGCAGCTAAAGACCCACGAAATGCAGATCAGAGCTGTGAGAAAGCGATGCTGACTAGGGGCGCGGGTTAGGGAGGAGAGGGCGTACTGTGTTTATCAACATTTTCACCAAACTTTGTCGCATCCATTTGTTGAAGCGGAATTTTTAAGCACAGTAGACTACAAGCGTATTTTGTTCTGTATAAGTGTATGTAATTATCCTGTAATAGAGCCAGACAGCGCTGAGTCGAGGAACGAAGGCAAGTCGTCAGACCAGACGTGTTATAAAGAAATGAAGAGTTGCCTCGACGGAGTTGTTGATGTGGACACAATTCTCCTGGGTTGTCTAAACTCACATTGCAGGTTACTTAGAGCTCTAATGTGGTAAAACTGGTAACTGATTTTATGTCGTGAACTGTATTGGTGTCCTGTGCTAGTAGTAGTCTGGTATGGCGTAATGGCACTTCTTTGGTTGCCTGAAAAGCATGCTGATACTTCCCAGCTGTCTGTGATGAAATATTTAATGTACAAGTTAGATATGCAACTGGTGCTCCTAAGAATGCATGCAGAGAAGTGGACGCCGAGTGCGGATACGTGCACCGTGCTTGAACTCCAGGAGTCAAAACATGCAATTGCAAATTGCTGCTGCAATTTGGCGAATATACAATAGCAATTTTGCTTTTTGCCAAATTATTTTGGTTGTTATTGATTAGAAACCCTGCACCGAACAGACGGAGGGATGGGCAAGATGCGTAGTGTGGCTTATACGACGGTTGCGTAATAGAAAAAGGTCATGTATAGCTCTTAATAGGAAACCATCACAGAGCTACGAAGCGTCACGTACCATATGGGATAACACAGTTTTAGCTAGGGCCTACCAACCGACACAGGTGAATGCGTCCCGCTTTAACCCCAGCCAGACAAGCTGGTACTTGATTTACCTACCCTGGAGGGATGGAGGGCTGAGTTGACCTTTGTGTTGGTTATATACCTAGATGGTTTACCTGTCTGCAGACAGTCACCCATCTGTGTAATAACTGAAGTCGAACCCACGACCTCTCGATCGTCCCAAGTCCGACACCCTGTCTTTACGCCATCAAGCCACCTTAATGGCGTGTACAAAAAGTAAAAAAGTAAAGGTGTCAATTTATATAGCGCATCTCGCGTATAACGCCTCTAATGCGCTTTTCGTCACTAACCCGAGCCGCCAGCCGCACGGCCACCACGTGCAGCCTGCAGATACAGGCTAACGCAACGGCCGGCTAGGCAGCCACAGTCAGCTGTACTAAGGTCACCACCTTCCGTAACCCATATAAATGAGTTACTGCACATTTTACCGTCCCACGGAGGGTAGAAAGCTGAGTCGACCTAGCTGGCAGGCTTCGCACCGAAATGGTTTAGCTGCCCGCAGGCAGTCACCCATCGCAGTACTAACCGGGCCCGCCGTAGAGTAACTTGGTTTCAGCCGAAACGCGTTACCAACTATGCCACGCCACAAAGCAACTAGACTGAACTGAACTGACCAATGGGCAAGCTTTTGTGTGTTACTACTTGCTCATTGTTCATTTCAGTACAGTTCAGTTATGTCGCTCTGTACGCGCCTTACGTGAACTCGCCCTGTGTGTTTCAGCAAAGTGCAGAAGTGTGGAGCGGAAATGCGGAGATGCGTGTTGGACTGCGGTGCACTGCAGGCGAGTTTCAGCGAAGCAGAAACCGAGCTGAAAACATCTCAGCAGCTGAGACAGAAAGACGTCTGGCAACTGCTTCATCGCTGGTCCCTCAAGGTCTGTTTTTCTTGTCGTCGTCGTCGTGACGAGCCTGTCAGGCGTTGCCCATATAGGGAGGGGGCGAGGGGGGCAGATGCCTTGAAGCGATAAGGAATTTACCAGGTTATCACTGTCCTGAAACACATCTGTGACGTCAGTGGGGTCACGAAGTATCGTTGGCGTTCTGCTGCCAACTTTGGACAGAAAAGAGGTAAGCGTTCAGCTGTCTCCTCTCCATTTCCACGATGGGGACAGACTGGAAACGTAATCTGCCCAAAGAAAGATTGGTATGCGGCTGTGGCGGTTAATCGGTTGAGCCTCAATTGGTGAATTTCTCTTTGTGCTTGCCGTGCAACACTAGGAGCTACCAGTTGTGGACTGCTTTGTCCACCTATGTATACCTGACTTGGTTGGTTATAGCTGATGGCTCTGAACGAAGTCGGCCGTCCAACCAGTTCAGAAAATTTTATCAAAATCCCTTTGTAACTTTTTTTGATTTTTAGGCACCGAAACATAACTGTAATGATATAGCTTATATCACTTCAGTGACTTCCCCATTTAGGAACACAACGAACAAGCGAAGAGCTGCGTTAATGGCTACACAAACAGTGAAGTGAGGTTGTTGGTACTGCATTGCAGGCGGTGAATCAGAAGAGTCCGCCATTGAACAACACTGATGCTGCTGCTACTGCTGCTGATAATGATGATGATGATGCGCATTGGTCTAATCAGCCGTTATCATCACTCGTCGCCGATGTACAGCAGACCCGGGCTGAGTAAGTCACGCAAGTAGTTGATGCTAGCCATTACTGGATGTGCAATATTGCAAGGAGTAGTGGAAATACAAGTTTTGCTTTTTTTTGTAGGGCGGGGGAGAGGTAGGCCTAACTGTGCCACTGCATTCTTTTCTGGCTAAGTGATAGAAGCACGCGCATCTATACTCCTGAGCTGTATGGACCAGTTCCCCAATTCCCTATGCGTCCTGCTCTTTTCTCTCCCCTAATTTCAGATAGGGATCTAAGGAGAAGTTGTAGGCTCCCCTAGTGGGATCTGAGGGAAGCCCCAGCCTCCGTCGATTATGGGACCATTCTGTGTTTAAAAATCATTTGAAAGCAAGCCAGGGAGGCTGTATTATTTACACAGGTGACTTAGGTCTTAATAATTATTGAGAGTTACAGGCGGCTGTCCTAAAGACGTCTTTTCAATCGTGCCTCTAGTCGTAGCAGGCGCCTTTGAGAACTTTGTGTAAGGGGCGCTTCACAAATCTGCAGATAGATTGAATTGATTGTCTGATAGACTGATGGATGGATGGACCGATTGATCGATCAATTTATTATAATTTTGGCCACCTGACCTTAATACTGTTGCTACACTACCTTGTGAAATTCAGAAGTTGCAGTATGACTGCTACGAGCATTCGAGATGGGTTTTCTCCGGAAAATCCTTGGTGTGTCAAGAATCTCTCACATCAGAAATACAGATATCAAGAATCAGCTCAACATCCAGCATGACAGTGTGGACAGGATCCGAAGCCGCCGTCTTAGATACTTTGGCCATGTAGTCAGAATGCAACCTTCCCGATGGCCACACCGAGCCCTGTATGCTCGTGTTCGCGGAAACAGACTCAGAGGACGACCGAAGAAGCGCTGGACTGTTAACAGTTCAGACGATTGCCAGATGATGGGTCTCTCACTCACACAAGCAACACGAGGCTGAGGACAGAAGACAATGGAGGGAATACACGAGGCTGTCCAAGCGTGCCTAACTGTATCGCCATGACACCGGACGAGGAGGATGAGTATGACCGTTTACAACAATGATTTCATACTAGGATACAATTTATCGATTGATTGATATGTTCAGGCTTGACGGTGCAATGACTGACGTTCATCAATATACATCGTTACCGTCGTCGGCGTCTCATGACTGGAGCTTCCTGGATGCCGCTGATACCAGCTAACTTTTCATGTAGATAATAATATAATGCGGCTTTAAAAAGGTTAAAGGTCGCATATAGCTCCTAATGAGCGAACCCATCTCAGAGCTACGGAGCGTCACTTGTCATATGGGATCACACAGTGTTACCTGCCACCCGACAGAGATGAACGCGCCCCG
>Ga0056128_1000171_pt1 | contig 46649 bp, 23 predicted proteins | sample WorMetLIZISLAND2_FD_71113 | JGI IMG/M metagenome (GOLD analysis project Ga0056128, IMG submission 71113) | Marine gutless worms symbiont microbial communities from Max Planck institute for Marine Microbiology, Germany - Olavius geniculatus... ... | reverse complement strand
AATTTTCCCCATAGGCGCCATTGTAATTTTTTTTCGATTTTTGCGAATAAATACGTTAAATATTAATTTCAAATTTTTTAACCCCCAAAAGGCACATCCTTGCGCGAGACCGCGTCGTTTAAGCCATTGCACGCAAAAATCCGCCGAAGGGTCTGACCTGTAGGTGAGTTTCTGAAAAAAAAGGTATATGGCTATAAAAATTTTTGCGTATATTTCACCCATTTGCTGGGAAGCCCCCCTTGGAGGGATTTACATGAAATTTTGCATGAGGGGTCATCTCGCCGACGTAATCAACCCTGCCAAATTTTATCTCAATCAGATGAGGGCTTTTGATTCTGTGGGGGTCGAATGTTTGGCTTTCCCATAAGAAAGAGAAGTCGCCGTTAACACAGGGCTTGAACTACCGTTCAGCCTGTGATCACTGTATTGGTAGCCTACCATTATTTGTATCACCTGTGGCATGTCAATAGTGGTCAGAATCCACCAAGAATTAAACTGCTGCTAGTTGGGCGGGGGGAGTTGCAACACTCACTACTTCAGTTTTTCGGTTAGCAAGGTAGTAAATTTCATACTATTGCTAGTTTTGTTACGTGGTCAAATTCAGAAGTTAAACTACTTCTTGAACTTCGTATTTTTTCTTTATAAAATTAACTACATTTTCAACGAGGCCCGAGGCTACTGCTAAACTCAAAGTACACGACACACATGGTACGAAAAGCCCATAATTCTTTGCAGATACCGATACACCATGACTGTCATTCCAGCCATCATTATAGTTTTTGCATGACTTGTGGATCTGCAAACCCTGCATCCCTAACCATCCTCCTTGCAGCAATTTTCTTAGTGATTTTGTACAGTAAATGTGAATTTGTCCAGCTGTGCAGTAGTGAATTGCTGTTAAGTCCTATTGTCGTCATTGCCATGACCACTGCATTGTAGGCTATTGCTAAGACTACCACACGAACTTTCACGTCAGAAGTGTGTTAATGACTTGACTTCAAACTGACTCACTGCGTTCACAATGTTATCATATTCTGTAATTTCTGTTATTTAGAGTATTAGACTGACAGTTATTGTTGCACTGCAGATTTTACCTCAGTGCAGAATGCTTGAAACTGCCTCTTATAGGAAGACTGAATCTGTTTTTAGGCTATCGTACCATAGGCTACTATGAATAAAGCATAATGCATATGTGTTCACTGTAAGACTTATGTTCTGGGTAAGAGATTAACACTTTTGATGTATAGTGCATAATATTGTTATTAGTATTATTACTGATCTTCTTATTATTATATGCAGAACATATCTAAGTGTTCGAGAATCAGCAACATAGGATGTCACTGCAAATGCACAACGATTTTTATACCATAGATATAAATTTGCATGTCCAGCTAGTTTGTTGACCGATAGGTTGCTAATTTAGTTGAAATGAGACAACGGAAATTTTTGCTTAGTGGAACAAAGTTCACCGTATTTTTTCGCCAAACAGGAGGGGTTGTAGCTGATCAACTGCTATTCCAATTTCTGGATATCAGAGACTTTTTTTGCAGAATGTGGGAGGAATCACTGTCGATCAAGTACAAAAAAAGACTACATGCATACAATGTCAATGCCTCTTGTGAAAATTTTCTACAAACTACTTGAGCTAAAGCAGCAAAATCACAATTTACAAACATGCACTAATGGCAAATACATACATTGAAGCACAATTCTATTGACGTGGCTGCAGCAGTTCCCCCTCCTCTAATTTTTAGTCTGTCAGAAAATTTTCATCTTGTCCAAAAATTTTTTCCAAAGATACAAATTTGGGGCGGAAAATTGCCCAATTTGGGGGATTCTAGGGGCAAAATTTTAATTTTAGGCACCCATAATCTCCTGTTGAAAATTTGCAGCTCTCTGTTAAACAAGAAAAGCCCAGCTAACGCAAAGGGGAACATGCGACAGCAGTGCATGTTTGAAGGCCCACTGGGAACAAATCTAAGCTCATCGATTCCAGCAACTGACGTTAAGTACGATGTATTTACATACGCCAGACAGCGCCAGCGTCTCGCGTGGATGCTGCCGCTCTTGAAAAATATGTCGCAGCCCAAAAATCGCCAAAAAATCCATAAAAACCCTATTTTCATGTTCAAGGTCACTGAACTCGGTGGCAATCGAAAGCCAGTGTACGACTTCCTATTAGTGATTAATAGTAACCTAGGCCCTATCTCACACTGTTATTGAAATACAGCGACTTATTGGCTAAAAATTGCAAATTTTTCACACCCCCTCTCATTTAGCGCCCTCATTCGGGGTGACCCCCTTCGAATTTATGCAAAAACTGTATGGTTCCTGAAAGTAGAGTCTTCCGGGCAGCCGAGTGTGAAAATTTGGTAATCCTAGCTTGCACCGTTTTGGACAGATCTATTCGTGTGATGGACGGACGGACAGAATTGCGATGGCTAAGATGCGCTATAGCAGTACCTGCTGTCGCGTGTAAAAACTGCAACTTCCTGCCCCCAAATTTTGTAAGCTACGACCTCGCTTTAAGGCACCATCTTTATCAAAAAGTTTCGTGGTACAGAACACAAGCAACAGAAACAGTATTGATAATCAATAGCAACCTACAATACCTCTATTAAAATATTTTTATTGATGACTTAAAAGCGATGCAACAGAACACAGTAATATGACAATAACACAGTACAATGAGCAGATTACAGATTACTCTGTAGCGACAGATACATCAATACATGGTGGTCCAAAAAATATTCTAACTTGTTTTTGTCAAAACTTCATCAAACCTACAGCAAATTTGATAATTTTTGGCAAACAGATAGCCAAGATGATAAAATTATGCAAGATACACTCACTGTCCACCTCACGTAATTTATGTCACCGCACTACCATGTAAAACACAGGTGCCCCGAGTTGTTTCACAACGCTGAGTTGTTGTGTTCATAAAAGATCTAATGACTTAATTAAGCACACAATAAACTAAAATGTGATTTATTCAGCAGAGTTATAAGTTTGTGTAACAACTTGCTTCCAAATTATCAGAATTTACGCCCAAAGTGTACACAATAGCTTAGACCTGATGTCACGGCTCGTAGCGACATTAATGATCAACTGATCAACATCACAGCACTCATTCATGGATTAAATGTTTTTTGATCTCATTAGTCAGCTACTTTGTTGTCTGCTATTTTCAGAGTAAAATATTTAATACCACATAATTATTGAATCATAACGCTCTATGGAACTAATCATGCAAAAGTAAACAATCTATTACTGATAATCACTGCATAATGTAACAATTTGCAGCATCTGCATTTTACATGGTAGTGCATTGACATAAATTACATGAGGTGGACAGTGAGTGTATCTTACATAATTCTATCATACTGGCTATCTGTTTGCCAAGAATTACCAAACTTGGTGGAAATTTGATGAAGTTCTGACAAAAACAAGTTGGACATTTTTTGAACCACCCTGTATAGTGTGCATTTAAAATCATAATAATAAAGTGCAAGTGGCAGAGCCAGCGTTAACAGTGAGGCACAATGGCTAACTTACATAAGGACTTTCACATGCTCAACGAATGCAAGTAACAGAACGGGTATCAACAGTAACCACAGTAGGGCTGAGATGCCCAGGCACATACGCAAACAACCAGTGGGTTTTAACGGCTTGGAAAAACCCACGTAAAGACCACCAAAGATGGCAAAGAAACACACCCCAAACTTATAGTTTCTCATTCCACTAATGAAATGAAACGCTATATGGTTAAGTTTTTAAAATATTTAACCTTCAAATCTGTATATACCCAGTCGTCCCAGTATATTTATTTGACACAGTGCTCATTCTAATAACTCAAAAACCCCAACTAAGGCCACATTTAACCTAAAACAACCAAAACCAGCTAGGTTGAGTTTTTAAACCTATGTTTTCCATCCCTGACTCACAATATTACTGTTCATCAGTGACGCAAGTACACGGAACACAAGTTACCACAGAACTGGTGCTAACAGTAAATCACAATAACTAACAGCAAAAAGCACAAACAACTGGTGACCGCCTGCACAATCTCTCACAATATCTTTAAGGTTCATTGATTGACGACTTTCACTCAGTCGAGGGTTCCTACAGGTCTTCTGCAGCAAAACTCCCTGACTTTTCCAGTCATGGGATGACAATTTCTCTGACCTTATCAAAATAATAACCCTATCGTACAAATGTCAAAAACGGTAAACTATATCATAATGAAATAGTATTAATGGAGCAATATGCAAATGACAGAGGCCCTGGTCGGTCACAGCTGAAACACTTCTAGCTGTTGGATGTTCAATGAAAGCCGCAAATTTGCCTGCTTTTTAATATTTAAAGACACAAAAATCACAGATAACTGCAGTCTGCACAATCCAAGATCATTTTCCCTGACTTTTCAAAAATAATATCTTCCTCTGACCTTTTCCTGATTCCCTAAGTAAAAAGAAAAGAAACAACCATAACTAAAAATTAAAAAAAAACTGAAACAAAAAAAATTTAAAACCATTATGCAAGTCCAGATAGCCGTGAAATCAGTCCGAGAGAGAAGCCAGACTGCCAGATGTCTAACTAGGATTTAAGTAAAAAACCTTTTGAGATTAGACTGTAAAAATGATAGAAATGATAGGGTAATGGATAGCAGGAGTGGTGATGATGACACTGGTGAAGTGGGATGACCACTGAAGAATGATAAGTCACGAGGAGTTACCCATATACTGACTGACAACAAACAGGCACAAGTAACAAAACAGTCAACACACTATATATCACATTATCTTACTAATGTTCATCGAAACTTGAAAACACAAGCAACAGAACCATTGAAATGGTGTTAACCATAAACTAAGATGTCATAAGCAGTTATTTGTGACATATATGGCACCATGGCACAGAAAAATTAATTTGTGTAATAACAATAATAATAATAATAATATTCATAAATGACTAAATATAGTTACACAAGTAACACAACATGTAATGTCTCACAGTCACAGATGTCTGTTTTTGTTCGTCAAGGACTTTCATGCTTCACGGCATGACTGATGTTTGTATGGAGATGCCTTTCCAACTGGCTCCAGAACTTAAAACCTCGGTCACACCCGGTACATCGATAGCGCATGACACTTTCCTGCGCCACTTTGATGCCGTGCTTGTAATTGACATGGTTGTGCAGCGAGCTGTGATGCACAAACTTACGTCCGCACTGATTGCAGGTGTAACGTCGATTGCCGGTGTGCGAATTCATATGTCCGTAGAGGCTCGTTCGAATTTTAAACATCTTGTGACAAATGCGGCACTTGTATTTGTAATGTCCTTGCGGAGTATCTATGTTAATCTTCTCAAAGTAGTCCATCACCGTTGCCTCGGTGGCATTCCAGTATTTGCTCTGGGTCACCGCCGTGGAGGGGATGTCGACTGGTGAAAGTTGTGGCATCGTTGGGTCATCAGTATCATTCATCGCTGCGTGTGTATCATCTACAACGTTCTCGTAGTCTTTTCGTTCTAGTGCTTCCAGCAGTGCTAGCGAATCGGCAACATCGGCTTCCGAACTGTGACCCATTTCATCACTGACATCCAGATAGCTAGCATGTTCGACACTGTCAGCTTGCTCACTTTCGAATGCAATGCTGAGATGACCTTCACGATACTGCACGCTTGACTTGTCAGCCAGTTGTCTACCAGTTGGTTGATTCTTAGACCTGCGTTTGCTGCCACCATGTTCACTAGTGACATGCTCATGCAATGCTGCCACACTTTTAAATGCTGCTGAACAGTGCTGACACTTATGAGCTGTCTCACTTCCATGCTCTCTTTTCATATGGCACTGTAGTGTACGTTTTACCTTGCATGTCCAGTCACAAACTGGGCACCGATGATTACCACGAGACGATTTCTTTGCACCAACCCCTGTTGTAGTGGACGTATTGTTGGCATTCATATCAGTTCCCTGCATGAGTGATAAACTGCTGGTGCTGCTACCAACTTCTTCAAATGTAACACTTTCATCGGCTAGCACAGGTTCCAGCTTGACTTCGGCTAGCATCGGTTCAGTAGTACCGAAAGCTATTCCATCATCATCACAGTGCTGATCAAACCCAAACTCAAAGTTGTCACCGATATCCGGAGACTGCTGGGAAATCCCACCGACACATTCTGCAAAGTGTGCTATCATGACTGAGGTGCGGTCAGACATCACGCACACCGTGCCTTCAATCTTCAGCTCGTTGTCGTAGACAGCCTCCAGCTGACACAGCTTCACTATAGCTTCTGTTAGCAGTGCTCGGAAATTGCCCTGTTGTCTCTCATCCATCTGCAATGTACAATCAAAATACACGTATCTATTAAAGAACAGTTATTACGGCAAAGCACTGTGGATTGCATCTGAGGCATGCGACTGTGCATAGGGGACCATCAGACGTTATTATGCATCTAAATTCAATGTGAGTGTAACAGAGTCCACGGTTCACACCCGTAGAGCAGTGTTGTAAAATGGTGTCTAAAGTTATGTTGTAATCATTCTACAGCCAGCAGTATAACAACTACAACTACCATGACAACTACTACAACAACTATTACAACTATTTGCTGGTATAATCTTCTATTTGTATGGATGGAAAATAGCAGTTTTGCCTATCAATCTGCTGTCCCTACGAATGAAGAAAGTGTGTGCATATGGCCTTCCATGCAAATAATATGCGGGCAAAAGATGGCGGTTTAGCTACATGCATTTGCATTAGGTTGGCACTAAAATGCAGCTGGCATGTGATAGCTGTGTGCTGAGCACAGTTGTCCATTGTGTAAGATGAAGTTTTGCTATAGTTCAAAGTCAATACCAAATTAGGTGGCAATTTCCAATGTTAAACGAATACATATTAGGGCACAGCTTGACCAACCAGACGTCCAGTTCGTTATTTGAGTGTAATGTGTAATAAAAGTGCGGCATCTGATAAATAATAGGCATTGTGTTACTTACTACCTACCACCATTAATGCAGCAGAAGATACACGCATCAATCATTGACATTATCGCTGGCTTGCATTGCCGATATTATTGCACAAAATTCTCTTTATATCCACAAAATAGCCATATAGGCGAACAAACTAATATAGCACACATCATGCTCTGATTAATAAATGCCTGGAAAACATTTCTATAATGTTAATTCAGCTAATCATATTATTGCACTTATTCGATGGTTGCGTAAAAAAATGAACAACCAAAAATTGCACAAAAAAATCAAGTCAAAATTCTAAGCCCAGCTCATAGATAAGTCTTGTGTTGAAGCTCTTCTTTATGCAAGCCTACAATTAACATGCCACCTTCTGCCACTGAAGGAAGATGAGGGGCATATTAAACAATCTATAGAGGTTGCAGAATGCAGACATGACAGTTACTGGTAATGAAATGCTTGACATTGAACAACCGTTCAACATATGAAATTATTTCATCAAATATGCAATCATGCACTGGTGTGCCTGAGCACAGCTGCATAACAGTATAATTGTACTAAAAGGCAGCTGGCCGTGACCGAGTTTGTCAAGTGATGTGTGTTGTCCAATAAGATCGTTCCGCTGTGTCAGCTGGCCGGCTGCAGTTTAGTATTTGTAAACCTTTTCATGCTGTTGATTAGTAAGGTAAATAAGTGCATCAGCAATGAAGAAGTCAAAAGGTCAGTGCTAGCATGAGATTGGCGATCTCACAGCCACTGAAGAAAGATGAGGGGCATATTAAACAATCTATAGAGGTATTTCCAAATCAGATCCCGTGATTGGTCAGCTTGGCTGTTCTGCCACTCTACGACACTCCCTCTGTATGATCTCATACTAGGCAACAGTTCTAGAACGAGATCGGCGATCTCATTGTAGAAATTATTCTACAGTATAAAATTGCTGTTTTTGTTCTAAAAAATAATGCTCGAATGATATCGTCGTGGAATTTGAGCATTGTAGGACCAGATCAATCGCTGTGTAATACCTCGTGCTAGCTGGGAATAAGATCGGAATACTTTAGGCTAGGCCTATCATCATCCTAAGATCGGAGATCTCATTGCAGAAATGATTCTACAATGAGATCGCCATCTCGGTCTAGAAAATTTTCGATCGCTGTCGAAATGCAGGATATTTCTAGCTAGCTCCAGAATCCAGATTAACATTCCCTGTGTAGATCTCAAGCCAGCTAAAAGTTCTAGAATAGCCTAAGATCCGTGACCTCAATAGGCCAATAGACTATCATCATGCTTCAATCACTATTTTTTTCTGTAGGCCTTCCCAAAGTGCAAAAAATAAGATAGTAGGTTGCGTAATGCCTGCCTCTCGACGTAAAAGGCTAGTTAGGGCTTTAACATTCAGCATTAATGACCTTTGTCGGCAAACTATTGACAGTCGTCGCCCACTGTGCATGCGCCCTTGCGCTATTACGCTGGAGGTGATGACAACTAACGTTGAGATCGCCGATCTCATGCTAGAATTTACGAAGTGAAAAACCTGGTTACCGTTGTCGTGCACAAAAAATCGAGCTCGAATACACAATGCAGGTTAACAATTAAACTATTTTATCCTAAATTCAGGACGACAACTACAATGACTATTAATTATTAAAGTAAAAATGTCCATTCGTTTTTATTTCTCTTTTGTTTACGTTGACACCAACCATAGATAAACACGAGAATTATATAAATATATATATATAAAATTTGTTTCAAACTTTGGATTCGAGTCAGTGGTAACCGACAAGTCTGAGTCTCTGAGAGCAAGCCATGATGTAAAGCTTGATATGGATAATAACATACCTTGTGCTTGTTATGTTGACAATACATAAATTGTAATTGTAGAATGATAAAAACAGATAAAATAAAATGATAATAAATTTTTACTATACTGAGTGAATCATTTGTTAAAATTATAGTTTACAACAAAAATGAGCTTATTAAGTTTTTCATCACTGAACCAAATTCGGCCTTAACTTTGATATAAAAGCAAACTTTAATGTCAGATTTTAATCGTAATTACTTTGTCTAAAAGAAACTTGACTTCAACCCGTTACGGCAACTTGCACGTTTGCCTAGTTGTAAACTTGTGGCTGTAGAGTATCGGTTAGTGATTGCAATATTTGAATCGATTTTTCAATTTATCTCGAAATGTGGATCTTTCCGCTATTAAAAAATTTGTAATTTCAGGTTTCCGTTTTCTTAATTAGTCATTTATATTTACAGATTAATCGTTATTTAGTAGCCATATCAAACATATTTTGTGCATAAAATGCTGGGTGCAAGATAGTCAAGATAACTAATATAGCCCTTATACCTATCAAAAACTTGGGAGTGGCTGTGCTCTGACTTGTCGAAATGCAACTTACGGTTTACAGCAAAAACTTTTAAACAGCTAGAATTTTTATTTTGTCATTTGTAGCACTTGGCGAAAAAAAACGGCCAAGATTACGGTATTCGATTAAAGATTTTGAGATTGCAATCGCTAGTACCGGAAAGTAGTAATGGATTAATCGAATCCGCCCAGCTTTGCACTATCTATGTTTTTGTGAAAAGTTTGAGGCGGAAGTAATAATAACAGTGTTGACATTCTTCGAAAATGGTGAGTAAATTGTGATTATTGGAATGTTTTTTTCTTACAGTATGTGTAAATTATCATTTGTTATTTTGATAAATGCTGTATATTGTTTTTTGTTGTAGACGCAGTTATCCGAAGACCAGATTTCTGGTAAGTGATTGTTATTGTCTTTAGTAATGGTGATTCACCAAAGGATATATGTGTGGGCGAATGGGCGAAAAGTTGCTCGTAATCGCATGCTATTTTGTGTAGTAATATGTGTTTTCTTTTTCTTATACGTTGTTTTTAAATAAAATAGAAATATCTGGTAATCTGGTATCTCCAATAATTTTGTCCATTGTTACATCTGTGTTTCTGCAAAACGATGTAAAATGATGTGTACTGTAACTGTACATTGTCTCGCTTGAACTTTTTACCATAAACTAAATGGAAGAGTTTAAAAATAAATATATTATAATAAGAAAAATGGTTTGATGATTTGCCATGATATTCCTGTATTGCCATTCACGTGTGATAATTTTGTTCTGTTTCGCAGAGTTTCAGGAGACATTCTCGTTGTTTGACAACAAGGGTGATGGAAAGATATTTGCTCATCAGCTGGGTGAAGTGCTACGAGCAATGGGTCAGAACCCAACTGAGGCTGAGGTGAAAAAGTGCGGCTTTCACCAGGATCCAGGTAAATCTAGTGCCATTTTGTGCTAGTTTTGTTGGTAATAATTTTGGAAGAATGCTTCTTGACACGTAATATGTTGTCCTTTATTAATGTGACCTGTTCTGTTGGCCAGTGCTGCTCGCATTTTTTGGTGGCATTTTGGCTTTGGCGCCGGGTAATCCCATCGTTTAAATGTTGACCTGTTAGTAATTTGTTGGACAATCTTGTTAGAAAATTTACCTTCAAAAATGAAAAAAAATTAGGACTAAAAACTTCCATTTTGGGGAAATTTAGAGGTAAACTTGAAATTCTGTGCACTCATGATCTTTTCTGACTGAAATATGTAGTTCTGTGTTGGAATTCTGTTGGAAACTTGCAGTGTTTGTCCGAAAATTACTTTGTGTTGCACATACTTTTTTAACCCATGATGCTGCTGGCTGGTGATTTGCACTGATTAACACATTGTGTCTGATCAGTGCAGATACTGTATGGTCAGTAGTGATTTGCAGCATTACCCGTTTAGGAACCTGGTACCTGGTTGCAATTACCCGCTACCCGGGTACCCGGACCCGTTTCAACTTTTATGTAAATAAGAAAAAATGACACTTTTGTGACGGGTACATACCCTAATTAATGAACATTTTTCACAAAGCTAGGTCTTTTCGTATAAAACGTTAAAATGTTAAAACGTCAATAATGTGTTTACAGTACGAAATATGCTAACATTCATCTAACGAAATTTCATGAAGCAGAATTTTTTTTGCAGTGTAGAACTTTGCCACAAAGGGCACAAGAAGTACAATTTTCCACTGATTTTGTCAGTATTTAGTGCAAAAACGGGTATCAGTTACCCGGATTTGGAACCGGGAACTGGGTCCAGTAATGGGTTCTAGCTACAAATCACTAATTGTCAGCCAGTGGATAACCGATGGTGTGACTGTTTTTAGACCGGCGAATAAGTTTTGAGATGTTCTTACCGATCCTATCGACAATCAGTAAGAACCGAGAGAAGCCAGTGCTCGAGGACTTCATTGAAGGGTTCCGTGTGTTTGACAAGGAGCAGAATGGATTCATTCACTCGGCAGAACTGAGGCATCTACTCACTAACCTCGGTTTGATATTACCACTGTGCTCTTTAGGGTTGGAACATTGTGGCCGGAGAGTGGCAATTCCTCCCAGTTCCTAAGATGTTTGGCTATCAAGAAATTGTTGGAAAATTTTTTTGTTGGAAAATTGTCATCCAACAAGATAATGTTCATGTGAACACGGAGTCTGTCCAATGCATTTTGACAGTTTACAGTTTATGTTTATATAAATATAATCAGTGAGCTGTTTAGACCGGTAGAAAAAAACAAACAGTTTAATTTCAAAATATCATAACAGCAATGATCCTTTCATCCTTCTGTATTATTTTAACTAAACCATAAACATTGTCAGTTACGAGACCATTTGATTCGTCACCAGCACTTTACCATAAAAGGTCCATGCGTCTATCTTTCACCGTTGTGGAGATGTGGCGCCTCAAAGATAATGGGGTCATGAGTTTGACGTTTTGGGGTCACGTGACATCATCGATTACGTGACCATTCAATTCCCAGGTGTCGACTTCCTATGGGTGGTCCATAGTGACCATTCGTCCATCTTGCACCATTATGGAGATATGGCGCCTTAAATATTGGACGCACGGACCTGGACATGGAAAGAAAGATGGAAGAATGGAAAGAGGAAGGGATAGGGGAAGGGAAATGGAAAGTGGAAGAGGAAAAGGAAGGGAAAGGGGAAGGAGAAAAGGAGGTAAAAGAAAGGAAAATGGAAAGGGGAAGGGAAAGGAAAAAAGGGAAAGAGAAGTGAAAGAGAAGGGATAAGGGAAGGAAAAGAGGAAGGGGAAGGGAAGGTAAAGGAAAGGGGAAGCGGAAGGTAAAGAAAAGAGGAAGCGGAAGGTAAAGAAAAGAGGAAGCAGAAGGGAAAGGGGAAGGGAAAGGAAAAAGTAGAAGAGGAAAGGGAAAGGGGAAGGAAATTGGGGAAAGGGAAGGAGAAGGGAAGGTGGAAGAATATAGCGTAAGAAATGTAGGACGCACAGACGCATGCACGGACACTCAGGTGATTTTATACTCTGTCCAATGCTATGCCTGGTGCTAAAAATCTCAAAAGCACATTTTTTGAGGATTGTTTGGGCAAAATCGAAGTTTTGAACTCCCACAATCTTTAATCTTTAGTTAGTATTGTATTCTACACATATTTAGCCAATTCTGTTTTTCGTGCGACTTGAGCTTTAAACTTACTGTTCCATTATTATGTGTATGTATGTGCATTTTGCCTGGAAAGGCCATCTGCAAAATGCCTTATATTGTGTCAGGTGAGATGTTAAACTCTACACACTCACACTGACTTGCGACATGACACCTGTGTACAGACAGGTGTGAGTTGTGACATGTACCTGTTTACCTGTGTACAGGTGAGCGTCTGAGTGACGAGGAAGTGAATGAACTACTTCAAGGACATGAAGACTCACAGGGCAACGTCAACTATGAAGGTTTACTGTTACAGCTATTGCTAATAGTATCTCACTGACTTAATCTATGCTGGCTGACACTATAGTGCCTACGTCTACCATACTGTCTATGCTACGGTGGGATAAAGTGTTGATAACTATGGACAGTAGAGCATCACAGAAACATGGAAATCACGGAAACCGTGATTTTCTTCAAATGTCATGATTTTGCCAAAATGCTGTGTTTTTACATTTCTTTCCAAGAATATTTTTTTTCTAGTCAGCGTAAGTTGAAGTTTGTTGTGTCATTTTAACACAAAAATATTTGATTTTGCCTCTCAAGTCAGGATCGGTTTTCCAAGCTCTCTTGAGCTTGCTGTCCGATACTTATCTGTTCCGGGGAATTCCGTTGATGTGAAGTGCAGTATTAGCCAGTATGCTTCAGTTTATGTTCCACAGTGACAAAATTTTACAGATGAAAACCTTGTACTGCATGTAATGACCGTCGTCAATGCTAGATGTCGAGTTTTATAGACATTGTAATGGTATTTGACTCTGTTATTTGATGCTCTGTCTTTGCTGTGATTTTTACGATTTGCACAAGCGTTTGCCATGTTTTTTAAACATTTTTCTGCTGTGATTTTCTACTGTCCCTGTTGATAACCCAGCAATGCAGTCATACGTGACTTACCAAATGTTAGCCGGCATGGAATAAGTGTTGGATAAACAATGGTCTAGAGTTTAAAAGTTCATATCACTCACTTACCACTCCATCCAGTTGTTTAGCATGCACGTGAATGTAGCTGCTTCTGATGTGTATTTCTTCTTTGTTTCAATGCAAGATCTAAGATCTCTAAGGTCCCTCAACTTCCATATGATCCAAAATGGGTGTAATATTTAAAACTAGGTACCAATAAACACTAAAGAAGCCATCTCTCTAAAATTTGGGGATCAGATGACTTTAGATTTGATCAGGAATATGATCTCCAGAATAGATAATCAGAAAGCCAGAGACTTCTCACTAGATTGCAGTATTATAATCTGGTATATTTTGGTCCACTAACAAAAAAGCTTTTCACCAGATTTGATTTTTGATTTGTCCTATTGTACTTTTTATGCACTACCATTACAGCATTTTATGCAAATGAGGCCTACCACTTACATTATGTTGCTAGGAGTAGAATTTTACTACTACTAAGGTGGCCATTAAGTAGTTTCGGAATGTTATACAAAAAAGTACAGAATTTGCATACAGCATAGCGGTGCATTTAAATGTTATCTGACTGATTTGCAAAAATCTTCATCACCTGTGAAATTATGGTGGATTTGACAGTAGTGCATGGATTTAATGTGGATTTTTGAGTTACAGTAAATCAGTACGTTATATCCGAGGTATGTTGTAACCAAAAAGAATACAGTTCATACTTTCATTAGCAATGCAAATACATGTATTCCAAATGCACCTATCAAAAGTCAGGTATACAGTGTAGTCTGTACTCTAGGCTTATCTGGGCATTCTCGCAGGTAACGCTGCAAAGTGTCCAAAGCCTTCATAGCCTGTAGACGACCTGGGAGGTAGAGTGAGGTCAAGTCTCCCTCTTTTTCCTCCTCTGATGGTGCAGCGCTGTCTGGCTCAGCAGGCGCCGTCACTGCAGCAACGGTGTCAACGTCGGTCAGTTGCACATTCTCATCGACGGTGCGGTGGCGTACTCATCAAATGTGAGGTGCAGTAACACAGATGGCTACAGTCTAACACAAGACATTGTGAGTGATCTGACCACGCCAGTGAATCTGATAAGACGTAGTTCACTGGTCATCAACGAATCAGATTACATGTACACGCCATACACACTGAAACGATGTCTATTGGTATTTAATTGCTCTCCCCCCACTGGGCCACTCACTCAGTCACTGCATCCCTGTAATGCCAACGCACTGGGAGACTGGGCGTCTGGGCATGTGACTCGGTGTCTCTGATTGTGTTCATGCTCGCCGTCTGATCGTGCTGTGCTAGCCGGGTGGTCCGTTCTACAGGTTGTATGCAGAGCATTTGCTGGCCTGTGGACCGCAGGTGACGTCCATAATAACCAGGGTACATTATAGCCGAGTACGTTATAAACAGCAGACGTCCTACGCTAAAGAATAGGAACTTGACAGGACTGTAGAAGTCAGTACGTTGTAACCGAGTGTACGTTTTCACTGAGTCCATTATAACGAAGTTTTACTGTAACATTTAAATGCACTGCTATGCAAGTTCTGCACTTTTCTGTACTATACAGCATTCTGTAACTAGATACATCGCACGCCTTCCTAGCTGCCACTAATTGTTAAGTTAACAGTGCTCAAGTAGATTTACTGTTTTTGTTGCCAACCCTGTAGAAGTTTTATGGGCTACAAATTTTGTGACTGCATTGTCTGATGTTGTCGTTGCAGAGTTTGTGAAGAGTGTCTTGAATGGCTGAATGTGACCGATCATCCCAGTCTAACGTCTACTGCGCATTGAGTGTCGTCGCTAGCGGCCTTAACACTTTGTGCAGTTTTTGCTACGGCTAAATCTGTTATCTATGGAACACTGTCTCAGAAAAAACATCCCTGACATCATCAGTTCTAGCTTGAAGAAGTATCGTGAAATTTTAGTGGTTTTTGGTACATATGTTTCTGACATAACTGGCCTTCGAATGACTATTCAATTTTCCACCTCACCCACTGTCTGCATCTGCGACGGGATGTTTTTTTTTGAGACGTAGTGCAGCTAGTACACATGTTACTGCTTGTTGCTGACTTGTAGCTGAGCAATTTATTAATTATATTTAAAGGAAATTATTGTATGTAGTTCGTCCTAGCGAGTGTATCGTCGACGTACTTGGCAGTACATGTGTAATGTTATATATTTCTATTATGTTAGTTTTGATAACTTTAGTTCCGGTTTTCATTTTGTCATATGGTGTAATGTGAGCAAACAATTTGTCATTGTAGTGTAACGGTTTGGTGATATATCTAAATGGCAAGCTGGTGCACAGTTTTAAAAAGGAAATAGAGAACACGTGGATCTCAGCATCATAAGGCAAAATCTGAACTTTGTGCACTTTGTTTTAAAAGTTCTGTGATATGTACCAAAATACAAGTTATTGTGTTAGAAATTATTACAAACTCTCACTTCCTTAACTAAAAACAATTAGAAATAAAATTACTAATTGGACAAGAAACCTAGATTGTACGAAGTTTGAGACCGGGTTTTAAAGGTGGGTTTACCCAATAAATCTTCTGGTTGGGTATCTGAACCTATAATACTCCTGGGGTAATGATGACGTACACTCTTTTTTTCTGGCTATAAATATCTATTTACTTGAATTTGTTGAGATGTGTTTGCTATGGTACAAGTATGGTTGTAAGTTGGTGTCGTAATAATAAAAACGTGTTCGCTGAGATGCAACTCAGAATGGTTACATTTTATCAGTTTGTAATTACCTGAATGACTGTCATCTGGTACTTGGAGGTTTACAACAACAACAGAAAAAACTTTTTGCAAAGTTCCCTTCCGGTGATGTGACCAAGGCACCAAATCGCAAGACCGAGGCATTTAAATTTTAATGCACTGAATACCGAATAGGTCCGAATAAGCACTTTACAAAACATACAGCTCATATGTAAAACATTCTATTAAGACAAAAAATTCAATAATCTTATTAATCCAATCGTAGTGAACATCAATCTAATTCTATGTTATACCTTGCAAGTTCAATATTCCACATCAACTTATTAACTGCAGTTACAAATTAACGTTGCATGTTGCATCTAAGGAACACCAGATTCACAAGCAGTCTGACATTTTTAATGGTGTGGGCACATTATAATGCTGCGTTGTGATAAATGCCGATGTAGCAGTCCTGAACAATAGCAAGGCGAGAAAATAGTGGGCAGAGGTAACTGGTTTCAGTGTCAGTGAAAAGTTTTATGTCCTCCCAATCATTGCGATTTATGGCAAAAAGTCTTTTGGCAGCTTAACATCATTTTGCCTGAAAGTATGTAAGCAACTCCGAACGAACTTTTGATAGTGTATCAGTATTCAGTATTATAATGATTTACCTTGTGTGCACTGTGTTGCACTTTGCCTTAAAGGTTGGCATCTTGGTCTCGATCTTGTGGCAAGACCAAGACATTAACCTCCAAGGTCGAGGCTAAGGCCAAGACATCAACTTTTAAGACCAAGGCGCTAAAGTCCAAGACTAAGACCAAAACCAAGGCAGTAAAAATCTGCCTCGAGGCAGTCTCGAGGCGAGTCACTGCCTCGAGGCGAGGCACTGCCTCGAGTGAATCACCGTTCCCTTCACAACTTCCGTACTGACACCCCTGTGCTATTTGAGATTCCTCCGTTGATAAATTCACAGTCGGTTGGTGGAGAAACACAGGGGTAACAAAAGAATTCTTTGAAATAAAAATGAACGCATTTGAAGTGATAGCAATTAATAGCAAATGTGAAATTTGTTCAAGCGGTATAAATACACGGTGTTCTGCAGTTTATAAGACAAGACAATATACACCTTATCTAAAAAAATACCAGGTATGAATTCATCGTTGCATACGTATTAGTATTCATTCACAACAGTATTAGGATGAGGTTGGCAAAGCTGTAGCCATTTACATAAAGTTCATGATGATGCGTGTCAAAAAATTAGATCGGTTAATGTTTCACAAGAGTTTTACAAAAAATGGCATGTACAGTTTTTTTGAGACACGGTGTAGTTCTTGCGACAGTCCGGGCAAATTCAACTACAGAGTTTGTGAATTCAGGAATTTTTGAAGATAGTTTTTGAGGATATTTTTCAATGGGTTAAGATTTGGCCCAAAGAGCAGTCGATTCCAACAAAGTAGCAGAATGCAGATTTATGTTAATAACAGCAAAGCTTTACTTAAAAGTTTCACATGAAAGTAAATACAAAAAACATTCTCGTTTGTGCGTAGGTGGAAATCATATTTACAGTTGATGACATTTAACACAATTTTTATTAAACATTTGTGTAAGTATTAGAACTTTGAATCACATGCAGTCGTTAGATGACAACAGAGCTGGCAAACTGGTGTAAAAACTATTAGTATAAAACGTCTCAGAACAACAACTGCCTATGAGGTAGCAAAGCACTAAAGTCATCAGTCTGAAGGTCGATATTGAGTTCTTTTGTAGATTTCACTTTTAACTGCCGGCGGTCCATAGAGTTTGCAGGCTCGCTTGAGAAACGCATTGACCATAGTGTGGACGACTTCGTTGAAAAACATCTGAGCAAGTTGAGAGTGCAGGCTTGACCGAAACTCAAACTCAACCTGTTCATATCATCACACCACCAAACTCACTGCTACCATTACTATGTAGCCATCCTAATCGGCCGCATTACGGATTTTAGCTGTCCGTCTGCTGTGTCTTGTGAATTGTCTCAGCACTACTGGCTCGCTAACTAAAACTGCCAGAGGCTAGCAGAATACTGTTCAAGCTGCAGCGTGTAAAATATGACAACAGGCTTTTCAGTGGCGGCTACTAAAGGAAAAATTCTCCAGCGGCAGTTTGGGCATACACTTTAGGCATCCATAAAGCAACAGAGATAAACTGAACCGATCTTAGTACAGTTCACACAACGCAGTTAAAATGAAGGGAACTGCACTGCTGTATCTGCCAATGAACTACCAGCAGTATCAAAGCATTGAACAGGGTTCATAGCATACTCAAAGCACAAAATTCAAGGACTTTTAAAGGAGCTAAATTTGCAGTTTTTAAGCACCAAAATTAGCGATTTTGAAAAGTCTCATCCTTGATATGATGCTTCGAAAATTTAGACTGCAATGTGAGACAAAGGTGTATTGTACTGTAGTTCATCAACACAATTAATAAATCCTGGATGCAGCTGTAATACAGCTGCAGTATGATATGCAAACATAGCGAGCGAAAAATTTTTTTTACAGAAAATGGGAAACAGACCATGTATCACAGACATGCATATAACTGTTTGCTTCAAAATTGTAATTAAATGCAAAATTTCAATACATTGAAGATTTAAATTCAAGAACTTTCAAGTACTTCTAAGCACCTTATCTGTTTTCAAGCACATTCAAGGGCCTTGAATTTTTTTTCAAAATTCAAGTATTTTCAAGAATTTCTCAAACTCACTATGAACCCTGACTGAAAAAACCACAAAACAGAAAGAAACAAAACTTACAAAGAAGTCAAGCAGACACGTATCGCTTCTGTCCGCCAAGCCATGACCAAACTTCCAGATTGTCAATAAATGATTGAACAGAACTCCATCAAAACACTCCGACTACAGCATGCAGACACATAAACATCAAAACAATGTCATCATCACACTGTGCATGTATACAACTACATAAACAAACTGCACATCAACTACAGAACATGCACATGCATTATGCATACAGCAGTTACTACAATTTAGGTTTTAAGTTAGAACCTAGTCAGGGTTTTTGCATATCAAGTAGATGCAATTTTGTACAGTATTTATAAAAGTTTAACAAGAGACTTTAATATTTTATGATAAATTTATTTAAAAGGGTAAATTTCCTTCCAACAACATCTAATAAATTTGGGTTTGAAAATCTTCAATGTTTGATGAATCTTGAGGTGAAATTGAACTTTTGAACACCCATATCTCTCAAATCAAAAATGAACTGGTCTCTGTTTGAAAACTGTAACTTCCTGCTCCTAACTTACTTACTTAAAAACAGTCAAGTGAACAACCTTGACCATGTGTGGCCGAGAGAGTGTAACGACAGATGTGTAGCGCTCTATGACAGGTGGAAAACCGATGGTAAGTCGACATCGGAAACTGTCTTCACCACGACGCTGAGTTACTTGTGACCGCTTGCACCACGGAACAAACTGATCGTAAGACTCAACATCAGCCACCACGTCATACATCTGTTCCATTGAATATCTGCACAGCAGTCATTCAATAACATATTTCAACTCAGTGGTGTCATGAGAGACACCAGGAGCAAATGTCCCCACTAAATTTTCCATGTCAGAAAATTTCTTCCAAAAATAAAAAAATGGGACCAGAAAATCTTCACTTAGTGGGAATTTAAAGACAAAATTCAAATTTTGAGCACTCGTAATCTCTATTAGCAATTTGCAGTTGTGCCAAACAATTGCACATTCCTGCTCTGTTACTTTCTTAGCACATGAACTGCTGCTTAAGTCACAAACCTTAAAACCACAAATTATAAACTGTGTTTATTAATAAAGCACAAACATATTAGTAACCAAGTCAACATTGTACAAACTACACAGCAGTCTTGTTTTCAGTATATCTTAACCTCTTAACCCTTAATCTTACCCTAGTAATGTTTGTTCATTGTAGACAAGTTTTTTGCTCTTTCCTCCGAAAGGATTTGGAAATGCCGGCAGAAAGCTGCGTCTCTGTTGAGTAGGTGTAATGGCAGCATTTCTCAATAAACTGACACAAGCTGGTTCTCTGCCACATGTCCGATGACATCTAAACATGCAAACTATTAACCGCCATGTACACGAAAAACAACAGTGTTCACATAACTATACATGAAGTACAAGTGTCAAAGACAGTTATGGTTCTAGAGCTTGCAGATTTTTTTCTGACGAAAGTTCACCACCCAGAAGTTTGTGAAACAGTGGTCTAAGTAAATTAGGATTAGAAACAGGGTTAAGAAATAGAAACAACATAGCTGTTGTTTATGTGAGAAATGATGCTCAGTGTAAATTTTATTTTATGGGGCAAAGTTTTGCGACTAATGTCACGTCAAAACCCAGTTTTATATTAAGCTGTACAGCCTGTGTTTATAGTCAAAACTTAATCTTCAGAGCTCCAGCTGTATCTTTTTGACGTTTCGATATCAAGTGATAAAATATGTATACACCATTTCACACGAATAACAACATAAAATAAATAATAAAGCACCGTAATAATGTGCTAAATTGTAAGGCGTTTGCGATCAACAACGGTTTTCCATCTGCAAGTCCACAACTTTTAATTACAAACTTCGGCATAACGACATTGAGAAACATAACAACATCCGGTCATACACTACTGTAGAAAACCAGCTTTAAGGTAGAAACCTAAGTCGCTACAGGTAAACGTCAGATTGGACACAAACTACCGTTAATTATCGGTCCGTGCAAATACCGGAAAGACCAAAGATGGAAAGACGACGAAAAACAAAACTCTTTCGAATTTTCTGTCTGCCGTGCCGTCAAACAAAAATCAAAACTATTAGCTAAAAGTATTAAAACTATTAAAAGTATTATTTATTTATTCTTGGCTCACTAAACTTGTTCATGGTTGTTATTTTGACTTGACAAGATATTTGACAAAAAACGTATTTAATTTGTAAATTACTGATTAATATTCTATGTTGCGAGTTTATAGTGTTTCGTTGATAATATCAAAGTCGATATTTTACCTAAAACAAGTTTATGCGATTATTGTCGGGTAAAATGCACGACATACATTGAATTCGACATCTAGAGGCTCCTTGTCGATACATAAATCGCTAGTGCTAGGGGTGGCTATGGTTAATAAGCGGATGTGCGGATGTGGCAACGGGTAAATAAGAAGACCGATGCTATGATCACGACGGCCGTGATCTTAGTTGGTCGTTTGGCTATGATCACGACTGTAGTAAGTGTACAGCCTAAGGCCTCACGGCATACTGCCTGCCGTAGGCTGCCTCTTACGACAGCCGTGACCACGGCAGCTAGCAACTGCTGAGATCAACCGTAGCAAGGTACAATGTATGATCACGGCCGCCGTAATCATACAATGCCAAGGTATCACGCCTTCATAGCAGTGAGCCAGGCAAGCCTGGCAGCACTAGCTCCGAACTCATAACCAATGTTGCAACCTTAATGTGGGTGTACATCTGTACCCACGTAATTGTACGAAATATCCTTAAATTTGCACGCTAAAAATTTAATAACTAACCCTAACCCTAAATACCTAACCACTGAAATTTAATAGCTAACAAAACTGAATAAGCTGCAATAACTAACGCTAGCTGTGTTACGATTGGTCAACTATATGGGCTCTTGCTATTGGCTGGCGTGATCATAGCCACTTCCAAATAAAAAAAAGGCGGATAAAATTTGCGGATGCTAAGTGCGGATGTGTGGGTAAAAGACGGATGTGCGGATAACAGTTGTCACGTACATTACCAGTCATGAAAGTTATTGAGTTTTTCAAACATTCGCTCCGTAATTAACTGCTCAGTGGATGCTTTATAGGCGGCAGTCATTTGAAGTATGCCGCTGTGAATTTCTTCACAGTTCACACTCTGTCGAAGCCTAGACAATAGCCTAATTCCTGATCCCGAATTCGTCTAGGCATTTACACAGAAAAAAATGGCCTGCTTTGTCACTTGACGACGACAACACACAACGGCAAGATACAACGACGACGACGCGCAATAACGCACGACGAAGTGCAACACGTGACAATTAAAATGCATAGAGTCAATATAAGATGACGACGCGGGATGACGATGTATAATGACGATGACGCGCGACAATGCACGACGACATCGTAAACCTACAGTACGTGACGTCACGCGATGACGAACGACAACGGATGACGACAACGATGACTAATAAGTGCAGCAGGAAGTCACTATTGTAAACCCAGATTTGCCAACTTATGATTTTAACTCGAACGATATGCAAAGTATGGTAATTTTAATATAACGGCAGTGGCATCATTTCAGTAAATAATTAGGGGGTCTCCATAATCTTTGGGGTCCCAGTCTACGTAAAGTATTGTTTTTACAGCATTGACAGTGTTTCAGAGGTACGATTTACAGGGGAAAGAAATAAAATTTTTAATTCTTGGGGATCCGTGGACCCCTCTAGCCTCCCTAAATTATGCCCCCTGATAACGTGCCAGTCACAAAAAAAGCATGGCGCAGAAAAGTCCGGCGCCCAAAGGCCCCAAATTAATACATGGTTATACACTGCTTATTGGTCCATAGGCGTGGCTGAGTACGATGGGTAAAAGGCGGATCTCCTCCGCATTGACATTCATCTTTTGCTTGTTGCCACATTCGCAGATTTGCACATCCGCCTTTTACCATCGTCCGCTAAGGGCACGGCGGCCATGTCTCTAGTGTCACGACTATACTACGTACACGGTGGCCGTGTACGTGGTGTGAAACATTGATAGGACTAGGCACATGGCAGCCTGCAGGTAGTAGGCCTACTGAAGCTACTGCCACAGCAGTCGTGTAGGTACTAGGCAGAGTCTCTAACCCAGTCAGAGAGGAAAGGCAGGCAAAACACCAGTTTTGCTACAGGGTGGGCCGACAGTACTGCCTACATTCGAAGGCCAACGTTCGACTTGCTATGATGATGGTGCTATATCAAATGCTACAATCAATGCTAAAATACAGTATGGTAATTTAATGCACGTGAAGTTTGTACTCAACCATAAAGAGGAAGAAGAAGAGGCAACAACTGCCAAACCGCTGCAGATAGTGACATGGTTACTAATGACAGCCTATAGGAACTCGTTATCATGCTATCCAATAGTACCATCGCTGACCCTCTATGATGTACGGTTTGGCCACAATGCATGTGTTACAGATGACGATACAGAGACAGATGACACATTGTTTCCAAGACTCTACCTGAAACTGTAAGCCAAAAATCGACGTCGGCTTACATGTACAAATTATACTTAATAATTAGGCTAACGTGATAACTCCAATATAGTAGTAAACCCTAAAATATTGGCATGCATGCCTGAAAAAGAGTACAGAAGAGACAAACATGCCTAGTTGCATTTTAGGAGACAACGGCCACCTGCATTGTAGTCTGTATTCAAGGGAAATTGGCAGGTGCTGCTGCATGGCTGCAGTAACGGCCACACGGCAGGCTGCAGCTGTGTGCCTAGTGGACGCCGGGTCCCTAGTGCGCAAACTAGGGGCATGGCAGCCATGTCTCTAGTCGCTCCGTACATAAATAGTTTAGGAGCAAGTTTTCTTTTTGTGATCTCTTATGGTTTCGCATCACAGAACCTAGGATGCTCTTTTCTGAACTTGATATGAGCATAGAGGTTGAGTTTGTTTTATGTGTTCTGTTGAGTTTATTGCATGTTGTGTCATGTGTTACAGGTGTCAGCTTGGACTTACAATCCATCTAGTACTCTAGTGTAACGAACAAGAAATGGCGCAAACTATTGAGCGAATTTCAGCTGCCAGGTATTTTCTCTTTTTTTTATTTTCTGTCCATTATTCCCAGCGTACAAGCTTACAGCACGTTTTTATTTCGTAACATTTATATCTTAATGTAGTTTAGTGACATGTTCAGGCTTGTTGTGATTTTATGTGATTGGTTACTTTTTTGTAGATATGCCAGTAAAAAATTCAAAGATTTTAAAAAATGTTCATCGATTTGTGCAACTGTTATGACAGAAACATGGCATTGTACTGTTTTATTTAAGATGTAGTTATTAATTGCTTTGAATTACAGAATTTATGTTGTCATGTGAAAGGAATCCAAGTTGGAGTAGAGTCATAGGCACACATTGTAATAAAATTTCATCACATAAGATTAGAGAATTTTCATAAGACCGGAAAAGGATGGCACCACATCTAAACTGTTGAATGTGTGATTATTTTGCATTGCTGTTAATAATTTGTGCCTGTTGTTCATGTATTTGCAGCTTGAGTGATGACATTTGTCTGAAATTCATAACAGGTTGTATATTTTACTGGCTTTCATTAGTTTGTAGGATTTATGTGTTACTTGTTACTGCATTAGCCAATAGTCTGCCCAGATGTAGCTGCAGTATGGCAAGTCTAACATCTGCACAAAACCAAACTTTCACCAAAGGCTGTTAGGCATCTTGGTGGTGTAATGGTCGAGACAAGGGGCATATGGTTGAGTCGCTATCATGTGGTTAATACTTGTGTGGAACTGTGGAGGCTGTCTGCAGACAGGTAAACCATCTCGGTATATAATCAACACCAAGGTCAACTCTGCCTTTTACTTCTCTGATGTAGTTAAATTGAGTACCATCTTATCTGGGGCATTTTCTCCTGTGTCAGGTGGCATGTGACACTTTGTGATTGTTGACCCCAAATGGAATGTCAGGTTTCATAGCTCTGTTTCCCAGAAGGAGATATATAATGATTTTTATTCTTTTTTTGAAAAATCTTTGATTGGTTAACTTCAGATTGCCAGAGAATTTGGTTTTTTGTTAAAATCCACCTTGGTCAACTGATTCTGCCCATCTGCTGTGATAACTGCATGAGCCTAAATGGTTGCAGTAGAAAATCGTCTGTGTTAAATGTGTTGTTTTAGATCACATATTTCCCACATTGGATGGTAGCAACAGTTTGCAGCAATCACACGAAGGCCTTGTTGCTGTGGGTGGAAGGAGACAAGCCCAGCACACCTGTTCAAACTGCGATGCAACGTTCGCAGGAGCATTGGCTCTGAAGCGCCACGTGCACGACAATCACCCGTCCTCGGGCGAGCGTTCAATGGGGTTCATGTGCGATGTTTGCAGTGAACAGTTTGCAGAGCTACGGCAGCTGAGGCAGCACAAACGCGTTCACTTCAGCGACCGGTAAGACCCAACTTAATTCACGAAAAAATGCAGATTACACTGACGTTTTTTTCTGGAAAATAACACAAATTACTGGGAAATTACATGGACAGTAAAAATGGTCTGATTTTTTTTGCTTCACATCTTATAGTGATAATATCGATGGCAGGCTGTATGCAATGTGCCTATTGTATTATTGCGAGGCTGATTTGGGGACAGTTTAACCAGTTCACAGTTTCCCTTGCTATGATCATTATTACTGTGTTGGTCTTTCAAATCATCAATCATCACCATTAGTTACATGTAATACACTGAAAATTGTGAACTGGACATCAAGAAATTTACCTGAAATACAGGAAAAATACCAAAAAAATCTTGGGTCTGCATGCGATTTTAGTGACATTTCCAGTTACACAGAAATTTGCCAATTAAATGGATTGTGTCACGTTCATTTAATCATGAATTACCCTGTAGGTTATAGTAATGATAATTGTTATTAACCCCCGGGATCTCTTTTACAGGAGGGATCAGAAATAAATAATACAAATTTCTGGAAAAACTAATAACAGTAATAATTGAATTTGTATAGTTCCATTATGTTGGTTGACTCTAGGCCGTACCACTGCATTATGTGTGAGAAGACGTTCACGCAGCCAGCGACGTTGACGCGTCACATTCGGACCCACACAGGAGAGCGCCCTTACGTCTGCACCGTGTGTAGCACGAGCTTCATGAACTCCACGGCTCTCAAGCGTCACCAAAACACTCACTGCCTTCACCGACCGATCGTCACCTGCGACATCTGCCAGCGACAGTTTGCACAGGAGGCATACCTCAAGGTAATCTGTCGATCAGTCAGTCAGTTGGGAATTTTTAAAGTGGCCTAGAAGTAACACAAACTATGCTAGGTCCAGTACAGAGAGAGGTTGGTTGGAGTGCAGTCCTGGAAATAATCAGAAAAAGGAATTTGTGAACAGATGAGTTATAAGTCAGTGAAGGAAAGTAGACAATGATTCAGCTGAAATCATGACTTTACCGTGCCACCAGCCCATGAACAATATTAATGTTGAGCATAAAATATTGTATAATAGTTGCATTTTTAGCTGATCGTGCTTAAGTAACAGTCGAGTTATTGTTATGAGTTGTCCGTCTCTGAGTCACAAATGTATTGTGGCTAAGCTTTAGGTCGTAGGGAAATATTTTTACGCAAATAATTAGCCAGGTGTTTTAAACTTTGGCATGCAAAATTTCATCAATTTAGTGCATGGGGAACATGTTCAAATTTGGGGTTGAATGGATGGGGGTGTGAAATTTAACGGAAAGCTGGCCATATCTCGGAAATGTTGAGAGATACGGCCAAGGTTGCTATTAATCACTAATTGGAAGTGGCATATGCGCCTTCAAATGAAATGAAAGTCATTGACATTGGATGACCTTGAAGGTCATTGACAACCAGTATGGTCGGCTATTGTAGCAACAGCTGGGCTTCTGGTTTCTATTTACAGTAGTCACAGTACTTTCCTGCATGGCCTTTGCTTGTTTCTCATATATTGTGTGTGTCATCTTTGTAGCAGTCTGACTACAATTACAATAATAGACTGGAATGCACTCATTATTGTGTATCTCCACCGAATGAATTTTTACAAAATACTGGTGCCAGTAGTAATTTTGCACAAGTTCATACTCCATCTGTTTTTGGCAATAGCATATTGTTTTCTGTTATATAGGACCACATGAGGATAGACAATGATTACCATCTGTTTTCGTGCTTTCTGTGTTGGATGAAATTTGCTCTGCTGCCGTTCACTCTGTTCACTCAGCGGAGGAGTGTATCGTGTTCTGTTGTGTAGGAACACATGAGGATGCACAATGATGACCGCCCGTTCTCGTGCAGTGAGTGTCCGATGAAGTTTGCGTACGCATCGTATCTGGCACGTCATATGCGAATTCACACTGGAGAACGACCTTTCACTTGCCACGTCTGCGCCAAGGTTTCACTCCAGACTTGTAATGTTTAAAGCATAAAAGCATATAGCTTTCGATGAGAAACCCATCTCAGAGATGTGGAGCATCACTTGCCATATGGAATCACACAGTGTTATTCGCCACCCGACACAGTTTCGCCAGTGAACATGCCCCGTCTTAACCCCAGGATATAGGCTGGTACTCGGATGAAAGTCTGAGTTGACCTTTTTGACCTTGGTGTTGGTTATATAATATACCAAGATCTTTTACTTGTCTGCGGACAATTCAAGTAGTGGCCATTTGATAGCGGCCCGATCAGAAGACGAAGTAAGTAAGTAAATTTAATTTATAAAGCGCACAATGTCAGCGAGAAACTCACAGAATCTGAGGCGCTGAGGTAAGGAGTGCGGACCACTAAAGATGGCTAGACGTTGAAAAATAGAATGTTTTGAGTTTACGACGGAAGGAAGCTAATGAACAGCTATTGCGGATGTCAAAAGGAATAGAGTTCCAAATAGCAGGGGTTGGCGTAATCAAGCCGCGCTTCAACGAAGGCACAGGCGACGGTTTTCGCCATGTCCTCAGTGAGGGCAGAGCGAATGTGACGCATAGCTCAGATATGGTAGAATGCCGACCTCGAGACTGAATTGACATGGTCGTCAAATGTTTGTCTAGAGTTACCCCAAGTACTTTGATGTGTTTGACAGTGAAATCCCTGAGCCGGCGTCGTCGACAGTGGTAAGACTAGAATAACTAGCAGAACGCTGTTGAGTCCCAAGAAGGATTGCATCAGATTTATCTGGATTTAATGCCAAGCCATTTATACAAAACCAAGAATTTAATGCAGATAAGCAGCCAGTAAGATTGGAAATTTCAGCTGAAAAATGAGTGGGGGATAAAGATATGAAAAGCTGTGTGTCGTCAGCATATTGAACCCACATCTTCTCCAGTGGAGGTCTAACACCCTATCGTTACACCACCAGTTGTGAAATACAGTGGCTTTGAAAGTCCAGATTTATTGGTGGGGAGGGTGAATGCGAGAAGGTAAAATTTCATCTGGAGGCAAGTTGACGTGGATTTACATTTTGCCAGGGCTGTGTTTTTACTGGGTGACAAGCAGGGGATGCAGTTATTTGGGCAGATACCACTGATGAAATAGGTGACTGAAACTTTATGGATGGTAAATTATGAATAGCTTAAATAGTTTGTCTCATAGACATGTTACACTATACTGAAGTTTGGTGTCTAGGTAGCATTGAAGTGACTAAACATCAAACTGTGAATTGTGATGTAATATTGTAATAATATTTAAAATGAGATGAGCTTTCATTTTTGTTAGCTGTTTGTTGTATATTTTTACCTCCGCCAAGGAGGTAATGTTTTTGCCAGTTTTTGTTTGTTTGTTTGTTTGTTTGTCTGTCTGTGAGTCAGCAAGATAACTAAAAAAGTTATGGATGGATCTTTCTGAAATTTTGAGGGTATGTCGGGCATGGCATAAACTACCAGTGATTCAATTTTGGGCATGATCTGGCAGGAATCCTGGATTCTGGATCACTTTGAAATTTTCGTTACCATTGTCTAAAGGGGGCATAAGGGAACCGCTGGCAAAGCGAAGATGGTTACGCCACCTGGCGAATAGCTTTGCCTTGACAGAGGTATCTGCGGGCTATGACTGCTTTCTAGTCTCAAATGCTTTAGTTTTCAGCAGTGATGTCACGGGAATTGCGCCCGCCCTAAATTTTAGTTGTCGGGAAATTGTCAGAAAATCTTCTTGTCCCGAACGTTCTGTCCAAACATGCAAAATTTGGAGCTGAAAATTTTAAGCATCTTGTCAGGAACCTGCAGCCGTCGGACAGAATTCTGTCGGAAATTTACAGTGTCTGTCACTCTGACGGAAAACTGCAACATTTTTTTCCCCCCCAGCATTTTTAACTGGTTTCCATTTTTGTTGTGAGCATTTGTCACATATTGTTAATAATTTACTCGGTGACCGTGTGTAGTCATTTGCGGAGCTGAGTTATCTCAAGAAGCACCTGCGTTGTCACACCGGTGACCGCCCACACGCTTGTGATGTGTGTGGGCGGACCTACCCCCGTGCCGATGGACTACGTAAACACATGTCGGAGCACACAGGCTACCGACCGTTTGCCTGTGACATCTGTCAACGACGGTTCAACGAGGCTCGTAACCTGAGGTCACACATGCTGCGACACTCCGGACAGCACCCGCACGCCTGCACCATGTGCACTAAGGTCTTGTTTTATATGTGATGCATTATGAAGTTATCGAATTGCTTAGTAACAGTGGAGTCATGGCAGTGGGGGACGGCAGTTGGACAATAAATATCGATGGTAGAATGGCACAACATTCCATCTGCTGGTGATGACATTTCAAGAAAATAGGAAACAACTTTCTATGTCACACATTTTTCAGACTTATTTCTTGGTGGTTTTAATGTTGTTTGAAAAGTTTGTTGATAATTATTACCCAGATTTGCTTGCTGTATTTTCTATCTTAATGAAATAAATATTATTGTCTCAGCCAAGGTGAACGTAGTGAACATTGATGGAGATTAAGAGATTGCTCATTCTGTCCATCTGTTTGTCATTCATTCTGCGTACATGATGACACAATGCGCCATGTCTCCGTAACGGTGCAAGATAGATGCATGGTCACAGTGGGTCACTGTGACTCATAGGAAAGCAGTCTGAACTATAACACATTGAAAACACTACTAAACATGTTTAACTGCTTATTGATTGGAGTTATTATTAGGCCTACTTTACTTTGCATAGACATCGGACAGACTGTTCGTTCGAACATAATCTTGTTGTCATGGCAACAAAATTTGAGACCAAATTTAATACAACTCTGCTTGTACAAAAGACATCTCCGAGGTCTTTGCATAGTAGTTAGTAATAGTAGTAGTAGTCGTCGTCGTCGTCTTAATGTTTAAATTAATTCACTTGGCGGAGATATACACTCTCTCAAGTGCCTTTTAGTATAAGTATCAATTTGAAGAACTTTATACTTTATAGTTAGAATCGATATGATGTTTTGACATTATACTTTCTATACGATGATAATGTTGATGTTGAAGACGTTCATCTACGCGTCATCGCTGAAGAAACATATGCGTACGCACACGGGTGAGCGTCCTTACTCGTGTGACTCGTGCTGCAAGAGCTTTGCCTGGCCGCAGCAGTTCAACCGTCACAAGTGCATTCTCCACCACACGATAGATGGCGCCGCCGCCAGCACTGACGAGTTCTGTATCTGTGAGGTCTGCAGCGAGCAGTATTCCGACGTGAAGAGTTTGAAGCGCCATATGAATGCACAGCACCCTGGAGTACATCCCCCACCGACAAGGAGGATGGCCAAAGTCGAACAGGAACAAGTAGTCGAGTATGAAAACGCTCAGTGACATTGTGGCAGGTGCCAGAGGATGATCCTTCCACTGAGCCAAAAATACTTTAGCCCATCCAGAAAATTTTCTTCTTGTCTACAAAAATTTTCTTCTTAAAATACAGAATTTGTGGCTGCAAATTGAAAATTTAGGAGCAGAGTTAAAATTTTGAGCATTACTACTCTGTTGATAATTTGCAGCTGTTGGTCAGGAAACTGTAACTTTCTGCTTTCCCCTCGCATACTTTTTATGCACAAATGCAGCTACTGCTTTAGCGCGTCTTAGCCATCGCAATTCTGTCTGTCTGTCCATCTGTCACACGGGTGGATCAGTCAAAAACGGTGCAAGCTAGGATCACCAAATCTTTACCATTGGTTGCCTGGAAGACTCTAGTTTCAGGATCCGTAAAGCTTTTTCATAAATTTGAAAGGGGTCACCCTGATCGAGGGTGCTGAATGAGAGGGAGGTGGGAAAATTATTTTTGCTTTTTAACCAATAAGTCGCTGTATCTCAGTAATGGTGTGAGATAGGGCCTAGGTTACTATTAATCACTAATATGAAGTCGTATACTGGTTCTCCATTGGCGCTGAATTCAGTGACCTTGGATGACCTTGAACGGCAAAATAGGGGGTTTTTATGGATTTTTTGGCGATTTCGAGCTGCGACAGAAGTCTGTAGTATTTGCAAGGTGGCGCCACGCAACTAAGTCGTTATGCGATCCAGATACAGTTTTTGGTATTTGTATATTAACTTAATGTGAACACCCCAATTTTTAGCTAAACTACTGAACGGATTTGGAAACGGTTTGCGTCGCTGGAATCCTGATCCAATACGTTTTCCAATGGTACTGGATTCGCGTATCCAGACTTAGTAGAAAATGTGAATTTTGACTAAGTAGGTCGAAAAGGGGTGTGGCTGGAGATAGACTGAGAGTTTGCCAACAGGAACTGCTATAGTCTTTCGCACGTCTTGTGAGCATTGGCTCAAATTTCTTGTTTAAACTCACGATGCTAATCTTTGCTTGAACAATACTAGACATTTCTGCCAGAAAGTGACATATTTTGTGTCTGAACTGAGATAAGTTATTGTTTAAACACTAGCTTGTATAGTTGTGAAATTTAGACAATTTCAGTCATTGACATTGCCAGCTCTGGGACTCTGGGGAATTTCCTCTCTCAACCAACCAACCATTTCCACCATTTTGCAATTTTCAGGGTCACTTTCAAGCCGCAGAAGCTCCAACATACAACTCAAATTGGTTACCTATCTAGTGGAAAGACAGCATATAGTATTCTGCATATTCTGGGACATCATTCCACAAGTTATATACAATTCTTTAGTTTTGTCACTGTTTATTGCATCAATTTCATATCTTTGTGTGTTGCCTTGAAATTAATTTTTTCTTAAGTGTTGTGCTTCCTCCCACAAAATCCTGGCGTTGTCACAGGTTTCAGTGACTGAAACTTTTTGTAGTGTGAATTTTGGTTACGAGCAAATAATATGCCTTGTAGATTATGGCAAAGTTTTGCACCTAGGTTATTTCGAAGTGATTATATGTAAAAAGTTGAACTGTCATGCATATGTAAAGCAAGTAATTTGAGCAGAGCTCACGTGATGCACAATAGCAGCAGTCCTGCCACCTTGTCAATCAGTGTACAGCATTAAGGTAATAATGCTGTTGAAAGAGTATTCAAATTTGAGACCTGCATACAGAAAACTTCTTCAATTTAAGATGTAGAAACTTAGATTATTACCAATTTACGTTCTATGTTAAAAATTTCATACGCAGGTTGTCCAGGTCTGTCTCCAGCCATTTTGGTGCAATTCTTTCTTAAAATGTGTGTCGCAGCCCAAAATCGCGAAAGGTTTGCTAAAAACCCCTATTTTTGGGGTTCAAGGTCATTCACGGTCATTGATGTTGACACCCCTAAGAAGCTCGTCACTAGTGCTTGTTATGATTTATGAAAGTAGGATGGCTGTGCTTATTAGCAACTGTTTTCATGCTAGATGGGCCAATATCAGTAAAATAACCACTTTTTAGATAGGTACCCCTCTTTAACGTTCATGTGCGCAGGCCTCCTTGAACCTCGAGAGTCAGCACTTGGACTGCTAAAAATGCTGAAAATTTTATGTGCAGGTTGTCTTGGTCTGTCTTCAGGCATTTCGTCGCAATTCACTCTTGATATGTGCGCTGCAGCCAAAAATGCGAAAAATGCACTAAAAACCCCTCTTTTGGTGGTTCAGGGTCATTCAAGGTCATCGATGTCGATAGATCTAAAAGGTCTGTCACCAGTGCTTGTTATGATAAGCAGCATGTTTGTACCTATCTGCAACCGTTCTCACACTAAAAGAGCCAATAGCGGCAAAATAATGCCTTTTTAGGTGGGTCCCCCTCTTTGATGCCCTTGTGCGAGGTGAACCCCCGCACCCAGGGGCACGAAATTTTGTCACAAAAAACTTGTGTCTTCGTGGCAGCCAACGGCGAAACTGAATGCCTTTTCTGACACATCACATTAGCTTAGCTAGAGAGAAACTGCAGTTTTTTCCAAACCGTTTTTGAGCAATCTGGTGAAAATCTGCATTTTAGAAGCCAGCCTATCAGGAGTTATTGAACACTTGCTTACATGTTGATTAGTGAAAATAAGATATTAATTTATGTTGCCGTTTACAGTTAGCTTAGTTATTCATGATTTGATTCAGTGCACTTAATTTTTTGCTACACTTTGTCGCACAGTCTAACTGCGGATGATGCGTATTTGAAATTCTTGGTGCTTGATGAAATTTTCACAATAGACTCAGCTGTTTACTCAGATCGCAATTTTTTTTGCATGCTTGCTGTTTGATGCACGTCACTTTTGCAAAAAAACTTGCACATAAACAGTGTCAGATGTGTAAAATTCATACACACATAAATCTTTACTTCCAATAGGTTTTAACCTCGCCACTCAAACAGGAAAAGACCAGCAAACGATCACATGTATAATTGTGTATAGTAGTTTGTACTCCAGATTAAGACAATGTTCGTTCACAGAAAAAATAGGTTAAAACATTGAAGATAACAGCAAAAAAACATTGCAATGGAGACTGGTCTGAAGGGAAACTTGTCAGAATTTTGTCCCCTCTATTTGGAGGATGAATGAAACCATTGCCTTTCTCCACAACTAGATTCCAAACCCCTCCAAATTTGCTAGGGTTTGGCCTCCTTCGTACTGAATTTTCTGTTGCTGCATATTCATTGCTGGGTTTTGTGTCTGGAACGCTGACCCTATAGGCAACTGCATCCTTCTGCCTCCGTGTATTCATGCCAGTGCAAACCGGGCTTCAGTTTGCAATAATGTTTAGTCGACCATAATAATGGTCTTGATTGGGCCTATGGTACATTGTTGTGTCTGTCTGTCTGTGCATTCTGTATAATGTGTGTAATGTGACTAAATGGTATATTTTTTTTCGAAAAAGCTGATTGAAGATGCAAATAGAGTTGCCCGATTGCTACCTTGTAGTAGCAATTCGGATCCCCTATAACCACGTTCCCATTCTCCCAAATGGGGGTAGTGACTGCACCCTCAAATACTTGCTTTGGGAATTGCTTACATGTCATGGAAAATGCAATGAACACAATGTGATCTTAATCAATCATGCACATTCTGTCTAATATCTGGGTTAAAATTAAACATGCACATAAAGAAATCTACAATAACCCGAACCTTTTGTTTTTGGACAACACATCTCTGCTGAACGTGACAAGACCATTGAGGAAATCATGTCTGACGTTACTGAATTTATGGGATCATGCCCCACTGCTCCAAAAATCATTGTTAACTTCACGTATTCTTTAAGTAAAAATAGATCGTTTGTTGGCTTCAGGCCTTCACAAAGTTTCACAAAAGTTCATCCCTTATTCTTGAATAACTTCGCAGACAGACAGTTATAGGTATCAGGCAGGCGTTATAAGTACATTCATCTAAATCACTCAGTGTCTGTGCTGATGTCTGGTTAAAAATAAGTGCATCAGATGAAAGTTGAGAGAGAATAAGCGCTTGAAGAAGTCTAATCTGTAGGTGTGTGTTCATTTGTGTTTATGCGGGAAATGTCCAGGAGAGCACTGGCTGATGTGGTGAAGGCCGACACGTGTGGTCCAAGCTCGTAGTTTCTGTCGTCCCAGGTGGTTTTTTGGGTCCACGCTTTTTAGAGTCACAAAAGTCTGACCATTTTTTTCAGTAACTTTACGAACAGACAAACAGAGAGCGGTCTTATTTTGCGGCTATATTTAAAGCATCAAACGTTCAGAATATATGCATCTAAATCACTGAGTATCTAAACTAATGTCCGATTGAACATAAATAAGCCAAAAGAGAATAAGCGATTAAGAAGCCTGATCTTCAGGTGTGTCTTAATTTGCACTTATGCGGGAAATGTCGAGGAGAGTATCTGTCTGGTGAGTGGATTGAAGTTCCACGGCAGTCTGGTGATGAGATGACGGCTGTCACGCGTGGTCATGCTCGTAGTATCGTCTCAGGTGGTCTCTCGTTTCTTTGGTCCACATCTCTTGGAGTTTCACAAAAGTCCGACCATAATTATTATTCAGTAACTTAATGCGGACAGACAAAGAGAGCGGTGGAAACATGACCTTCTGCCACTACAGGGTGCGGCAAAAAGTGGACCCCTAAAGTTTTTCGCCATTTTCTCAGCAACCGTTTGGTATCTTAATATGAAATTTTACCGCTTTATTTAAAGAAACCTTCTACATCTAACTGTCAAGTAAAATGTGATTCTGTTGAAAAACGACTAAGTTATGGACTTTTGAATATGACCGCCTACCGATTTTTCAGCATTAAAATGTTCAAGCTAAAATGCTATTTAATTTTCAAAAACTGGTTACACGTTACTGCCGATGACGTCACAGTGACGTTTTGATAAACAGTAATTTATATTGTTTATAAATTATCACTAAATTTTCGTTCCTTTAAAGCAATCGCCGGCTGCCCACGGGATTCATCTTCCAGCAGAACGGCGCATCAGCACACACAGCGCGCAGCGCACAGAACTGGCTGCGGCCAGCTGTCCAGATATCATCACAAAAGACCAATGGCCTTCAAATTCGCTGAACATATTAAACCCAATGGACTATCACGCATGGAGTGCAATGTTGGAGGCTTACCGCAAGCTTAAATCAAAGTCGAAAACAAACGCCGAACTCAAGGAAGCGCTTCAGGTTATCTGGGGCAACCTGCCACAAGGACCGATCGACAAGACTAAAAGATTTCTCAAATAAGGCGACTGGAGGCTGGTGTTGTAGCTTGGAGCTGGCGGTGAACACTTCGAGCATTCGCACTGACAATGGAATTCTTGCGTTTGATCATAATTTAACTGTGTTGTTTCAACGATGTTATTAAATTGGCGTTGTAGCCGGAACATTTTTGAATGCTGAAAAATCGGTAGGTGGTCATCATAAAAAGTCTATAACTTCGTCATTTTTCAACAGAGTCACATTTTACTAGGCAGTTAGATGTAGAAGGTTTTAGTAAATAAATCCCTAAAATTTCAAATTAAAATTCGAAACGGTTGCTGAGAAAACAGCGAAAAACTTTACGGGTCCACTTTTTTGCCGCACCCTGTATAGCCTAGGCATCAACTTTCATCACCTGTTGCGAATATATTCATCTAAATCACTTAGTTTCTAAACTAATGTCCGGTTAAAAATACGCCGAAAAAGAATAAACAATTTAAGATGTCTAATGTTTAGGCGTGTCTAGTGTTGGAGATGACGGCCGACGTGTGGTCCAAGGTCGTAGTTTTTATTGTCCCAGGTGGTATTTCGTTTCTTAGATCTACGCCACCAAGAGTTTCACAAAAGTCCGACCATAATTATTCTTCAGTAACTTCGCGGAGAGACAAACAGAGAAAGGTAGAACCAAGACATCCTTTTTGGCTATAGGTATCAAGCGTTGCGAATATATCCATCTAAGTTACTAAGTATCTAATGTCTGGTTAAAAATAAGCCAAAAGAGAATAAGCAATCAATATCTCTAATCTTTTGGCTATTCTTTATTTGCACTCATGCGAGAAATGTCGAGGAGAGCCATGGTGAGTGGATTGTCTTTCCACGGCAGTCTGGTGTTAGAGATGACGGCCGTGACGTGTGGTCCAAGCTCGTAGTTCCGATCATCCCATGTGGTCTCGCGGAAGCTGTAGATCAGGCAGCTGATGTTGCGGGACAGGCTGGCGGAAGCCACCGCCCTCAGATAGTCAGGCGCTCCGGCGGTCCGTCTCGATATGCCGAACTCGCCGATAAACAACTTCACGCCATGGTCAATTGACCACTGACGCAAGCTGTCCATTTCCCGTCCAATTCTCTCTTCATCCCACCGCTCTACATCGCTGGTTTTGCAGTCATAGACCGGAACGTTTCCAGGGAACTGGTAACGGCCGCGGTTGAGCTTCATACACACCAGACGCTGCGGCTCGTAGAAGTGAACCGATACGACGATGTTCTGATCGGTCGCTCGGATCCTATCGATGAAATCAGACACGGCTGTCATAGCGCAAGGTTTGGCCCAGAACGTCGGTTCGATGATGACCGGGGTGACTTTGTCAACGGCTCGTACCTGGCTCCAGTAGCTGGTCATAGCATCGAAGTATTCCTCCATAGCGGACTCCGGGATGCTGGTGACGCGGGCGGAGTGGCAGGTGGAGTCGGCGGCAACACGTGGTTCGTTAATGAGGTCGTATCCGATGACGTTTGGCTGCCGGCGAAACTCTTTGGCTATCAGGGACCACAGTTCTGCCGACACGACGCGCTGATGGAGGGTCAGAATCACGCCGATGTCGAACTCCGCTAGCATGGAGACGGTTGCACGTTGCTCGGCTAGCTCGGTAGTCGGGTCGTCATCCAGAAACCCGGAAAACTCAAAGTCCGTATCTTCTTTGCATCCGACGGCGCCAATTCGGACGACCCTTGCTCCTAGTTTGACCAGATCGGCCGCATCTTCTCGCGTCAGGTTGCTAGGCACATTGTAGCCGATGAATGCTTGGCCGTTCCACCACTTTGTCTTCTTCGCCATCAGCTCTGCTTGGTACGTGGCCTCACTCGCTGTGGGTTTAGCAACCTGTGGCTCAGACGAGGCCGGCCATGTCGGCCATCCGTTTAGCATGTGGTGGATGTACATCCTGATCCTGGCGTCCTGCACCTCGGGACGCGTGTACAGCGCCAGTCCGACGTCGTCCGAATCCGCCGTCCGCTCGAAGTGCTCGCCATCGCGGCACTGAAGCTTGCGCAGGTTTCTGTTGAAGTAATGGCTGAGGACGAAGCTCATCCAGTAGTCATCAACCAGAACGAACCCGTCGTCCGGCATCGGAACGGAGACGAAGTTGCGGAGAGCAGGAGCTGGGATGAGACAGGTGTCGGCGTGCAGGAAATGCAGTAGCTGCTCCGGTGCGTCGTCGTCCACAAATCGCACATGCTCGTAGTTTAGCCACTCTGCCCGCGGGTCGGCTTGGTTGAGCTGATGAGGCAGAAATTTTTGTCCACGAACTGCCAGGATGTCGTTCTTGTGACGGTTGTGTGCGTCAACGAAGAACTGGACGAATGTCTGTTTGGGGACAACATCATCGTCACAGATCAGTAGCAGGTCACTGCGCATCAGATGAAGCATGCAGGCACGGATGATGCAGTAGTGGTTCGACGTCGTCGAGATCAGTTCCAGACAGCGCTTTGGCGAATTGCTTTTCAGATACGGTTCACATATCTGTGTAACAATCTGTTCTCTTGCGTTGTTGTTGTTCCAGGCAATCACTTGAATTGCGCCGGTGAATGTCTGCTTGCGCAGCAAACTCTCGAGTATGCTTTGGAGGTTGTCGGTTCTCTTGTACGAACACATGCACACCGTTACATCAAACCTGACAACCAGGTGCTGTAGGTCATCATTCGGGATCTCAGGAGTTTGACTCAAAAGAACGCTGCTTGCCTGAACAGTCTCGCAAAACCGATCGATCGAAAACATGCTGTTGTCGATAACCGAGAGATAATCTATAGCTTCCTGAACCTTTTGCATCGACAAAATGTCTGCCAAATCATCACAGTTTTGATCGTAAAGTAGTGGATAATCGACGCCAAGGTACTCGACGCAGGAGTCGATGCGAGGAGCGGCAATCGGTATGTTCCTTGCGATGCATTCCAGGATAATTGTGTTTGCAGCGCCGTTGTACTTTAACGCAAGCATGATGATCGATCGGCGGAGCATTTTTTCGTACTCTTGTGCATTCAGACGAGAACGCACATGGACGTCCTGAGGAGCCTTTACTGCCCATTCTGCCGACGTTTCGTCTCCGACTAACAGCACCTTGCGCATTCCTGGAGGAACCTGGACCCAGAAGAAAAACGGAAAGTCGCGAGCGAAGCTTCCAGTAAAAACCAGATCAACGGACCCGTTTATTTTCCAGCAGCTGATGACCTCAGAAGGGTCAATTTTTGACAGTGGTAACATGGGCAAACGGATTGGACAGATTGGAATGCGTCGGTCGGTACGGAGGTTGTTCTCAAGATACTTTGCCTGTACGTCAGTGAGTGTAAACAGGCCTCGACACAGCTTCATCACGTCTCGGTATCGTTTGCTGCACAGCCGCTTCATGTCCGGCGGATAGAACACGTCATCCTCCGGAACTCCGTGGACGATGCCGATCCACGGTCTGACGATCTGATCACGATAGTCGCAGAGGAATTCTTCCACGGCCGGAATGAAGTCCACATCCGCGTTTGGCGAGTGAAGTTGTTCCCGAAGTGCGTCAATAGCCACGTTGAAGGCCTGTCCCTGGTGATGACTCCAATCTGGCGATTGAAGGAAGCGGAAAAGACGATGAAATGTAGCAGTATTTGCTATCTGAATCGGATTGACATATTTGTAAGCTTTCGCCGCTGTGCCCTGAGGCTTGGCAATGGGTATTAGTTCAGGTGCGTGGTTAACGAGAAAGGGAATAGTGTCAATGGTCAGAGAGTTAACCACAACGATTGAGCTTCCTTCCTTTAAGCGCGGTTTTAGAAGAGTCCAGGCGGCTTCCATCTCGTCAGTGTCTCGAGTGAAGTCGAAGAAAACGATGTCGAACGCCAGTCCGTCGAACGTGTCTGTCTGAAACTTGTCCGATCCAATGTCGCATTCGATCTCTTGAATGACGTCGGACATGAAGGACGTGTTGCGTCGAAAAACGTCCAAAAACGACTCGTCGTTCTTGCGTTTGACACCGAACTTGAAGTCGTTCATCCAGGGCTGCCAGGTAAACGAGTCCACGGCGACCACTCGTGCGTGCGGACTTTGCAGCTTAGCAGCCACTGCTAGCACGGCAGTGCTGGCACCGAACAGCGACCCAAGCTCCAAGATGCACGGAGTTTCGCGCACTTTCTGAACGAGCCAGTACAACAGCTGCAATAACTCTGGCTCTGAAGTGCTCGGGATTTTAGTGCAAAGGCTCAAATCTCCTTTTGTCAGGTCAACGTTGATCCACGGTTCCTGAAGCTCGAGCTCGTATCTTTGCTGAGAAACGATGTAGCAGACGAACGGCTGCAGAATTTGTTCGGCAACATCGAAACCGTTTGCACGACTCTTGTCTATGCAATTCCGCATGTTTTGCAGCAGAATCTGTCCCCGATCCCATCTTTCGTAGAAAAGGTAGCGATCGGCCTGTGAACGCAAAAAGACGGCCCTCGTCATGTAGTGGTCGTACCGACCAATGAATCTCTCCACTAGCATTCCGTTGTCATCCATCATCCTTGTCTCGATCTGCAACGTCTTACTGTTTATGCCGATAGACTTGTTGAGACTGGCAGACTTCGGACATGGGCAGATTTCCTGCTGCGTTCTGAAATACGATGCGACAACGGAGCAAATCCACTCAACGTCTTTCTGCTTGAGTGCCGTGTACGTCGGTAGATAGAATCCAGTCTCGGCGCAGACACTGGCGTTTGGAAACGACGCGGGATCTGACGGTATCTGGTCCCTGTATGCCGGTTGGGCATGGATCGGAAAGAAGTAGTTGCGCGTTTCGACTCCGTGCTTGGCCAGAAGTTCTCGAAGATTCTGCCGTTGGGCTTTGTCGACACAGCACACTCCAAGGACCCACGGTGTATCGTCCGGTCCGCATTTTGGCATCTGCTGGAGAGGCGTAGACGCCAGACAGCGGCGATACGCGCGTGCCAGTGCACTCCTGTGCGCCATGATCTTCTCCATCGAGTCCAAGCTACCGCACGCCAGTGCCGCTGACAGGCCGCTGATCTTGAAGTTTGGTGCCTCTTCCAGGTGCACAAAGTGGTAGTTACGCGTAAATCCGTGGTTTACCAGGCTGCCCAGTCGGTAGCGGTGTGCGGCATTTTTAGCCAAGACGAAGCCGCCATCTCCACACTGCAACAATTTGTTAGCGTACATGCTGGCGCAGGCGAAGTCACCGAACGTTCCCAGCAAGCGCCGGCTTCCGTCAGCAATGGTCGTTAGTATGCCAGCGCTCTCGCTGATATCCTCGATGAAAATCCAACGTCTCTGATGGCAGAGATTCTCCACGGACTCCATGGCGGCCGTCGGAACACCGTACGTGTGGGTAACAATGAGCGCCTTTGTCTGCTCGGTGGCCACGGCCTCGATTTCCCGGATGCTCGGATTGTAAGATTCCGGCGCGTTGTCGACGAGTACCGGACGTGCGCCGACGATGCGAACTGCGTTGGAAACGGCGATCATGGTGAACGTTGGCAGGAGAACATCATCTCCGGGTCCAATGTGGGCCACTCTCAGAGCCAGGACAATGGCACTGAAACCGTTAGAGCAGGGCTGAGCTACGGCCGAACCGAAGATCTCCGCTAGCTTTCGACTCATTTCCTGCGGCCATCGACCAGCGGACGACACGCTTCCCGAGTCCATTGCATCAATAACTTTCTCCCTGGAAGCGCTGGTGATGTACGGCTGAGCGACTCTGTAGCGCCAACCGGTCGGTGGAGGCGACGGCTCTTGGTCGGGCAAAAGGTGGACGAATTCGTGGCGGACGTTTAACTGCCGACCGATCGCTTCGTTCACGATGGAAGGTAAGTCCAGGGTTGCATTACGCTCTTCAGCCGAAAGGTCGTTCCACGTGGACACCTTCTGCCAGAGAGGAGCCGGGTTCTGCCGATAGGAGTATGCCTCGAAGACGTAGTCGGTCGGATCCAGCGACATCCGGCGCAGGATTCTCTGCATTTCAGACTGGGTTTGTTCGACAAGGTCCTCATACTTGACGAAGATCGGGACGACATCTGGCGGCCAATTTTCGACCACCTGCTTCCATCGCTGTTCCGTCTTGGCGACGCGTCGCAAGAACTCTTTGCCGTTCACTTCGACAGTCTCGACCTGCAGTTATTACAACCTTGCAATTAAGACTGTTGCAAACAGCCCCTAACAGGCCTGGAAAACAAAGGTTTTAAAGAAAAGTTTAGATTTTTAGGTTTTTGAAGGTTTTTGTAGGTTTTGGGTTTTTCGTTTTGGTTTGGTGTCCAATAAACACCGTAATATTAGGATGAAGTAAAATATGATATGTAGGCCTAATAAATTTCACAAAAAAACAAAAAAATCTTTAAAAAATAAAATTACACTTTTAAAGTTTTTTTAAAAACCTATAAAATAGGTTTTTCGGATCAAATTTTTTACGCGCGCCGTCGCAATTCTGTCTGTCTGTCCGTCCTTCCGTCTGTCACACGGGTGGATCAGTCAAAAACGGTGCAAGCTAGGATTACCAAATTTTCATCGTCTGCTGCCTGGAAGACTCTAGTTCACGAATCGTAAAGCTTTTCCATAAATTCGAAAGGGGCCATTCCGAGCGAGGGCGCTAAATGAGAAGGGGTGGGAAAAATTTGCGATTTTTAGCCAATAAGTCGCTGTATCTCAATAATGGTGCGAGATAGGGCCTAGGCTACTATTAATCACTAATAGGAAGTTGTACACTGGCTCTCGAGTGCCACCTAATTCAATGACCTTGTATGACCTTGAACGCCAAAATAAGGGTTTTTGTGGATTTTTTTGTCTATTTCGGGCTGCGAGATACATTTCAAGAGCGAATTGCGCCGAATTTACTATACGTAGACCAAGATAAGCTGCATACAAAATTTTTAGCATTGAACGTAGATTTCAAAGGTTTAAGCTTCAACCTTCTAGGTTCAAGGAAACCTGCGCACGAGAACATCAAAGAGCGGTACCCCATAAAAGTCGTTATTTTACCGTTGTTGGCATGTCTACCGTGAAAACGGTTGCAGATAGGCATGGATATGCTGCCTATCACAACAAGCCGTTGTGACGAGCTTTTTAGTCGTATCAACATCGATGACTTTGAAAGACCCCGAACTCAAAAAATAAGGGTTTTATTGGTTTTTTTTTGCAATTTTCGGCTGCGCCGCGCACTTCAAGAGTGAATTGCGACGAACTGGCTGGAGATAGACTAAGGCAATTTGTGAACACGAACTGCTATAGGCTTTCGCGCGTCTCGTGAGCGTTAGCTCAAATTTCTTGTTAGCCCTGGCCTGCACAGAAATATGGCTTCAACCGCTATCGGCGTTTGGCGTTAGGATCACATATTTTTTAAAAATAACAGTTTAGCCTATTGCTGAAATTGCATACCAGTTGGTGAATAAAAGTGTTTGTTGCACTAATCTGGCATAAAACGGTGTCAACCTGCGAAGCCGGTTGGGAGCTGTACCAGACACCGGTCTTTCGCGCTATCCGATATGAGACGTACATCTCCAGGAAGTTCTCTCGCCACACCACGATCACCCATCTAATATCCAGACGTCGAACCACCTCCACCAGCGACAGCTTGTGGTACGCGAGATGTTCCGGGAAGGTTTTGAAGCCTACCACAGGTTGACGGAGGGCGGACATTTGGCGGTTGAGGTCACCGATAGGGTCGGCTCTTGGTCCGTACCGGTCATTGAGAATATCCTTTATGCAGCCGACGTCGAAGTGGAGATTGAGCATTGATTGGAGGTAGGTGGAACCGGTTCGCGGCTCGGACAGCATCATGAAACGAGGCATCACTACTCAAACTACAAATTCCTGACACAGAACACGTTACACGAACAGTTCTTATACAAGCGTAAAGCCCCGGTCACACTTAGTCGACTTGAAGTCCGACCTCTCCTGACTTTGCTGGTCGGGAGAGGTAGTGTAAAGTCGGTGGGAGGTCAGGAAAGGTCAGTGGCAGGTCTGGCAAGGTCGTGAGTGGTCGGTGAACTCGGTCGAAATGTTCCCGACTGTTTTGAACTGTTCAAAAGTCGGGAGTGATCGGGAATAAAATGCGGTCGTGTGGAGGACGTTATGAGATCGTCAAAGGTCGTTTGGTGGTAGTGCGGTAGTCGTGAATAAGTCGGTGGAAGTCGTGCGTTGTCGGGAAATATTTAGGACGGCCGAGGTAGCCGACTTCTTAACGACTTACTAACGACATACTTACGCCTTGTCCCGCCTACTGACGACCCATCAACAACTATCCACGTCATAGTACGAGCTTTCCAGTCCTGTCTGGGACTCCATAACGACCACTCACGACTTTTGCATGTCTCCACTACGACTGTCGGCCATCGGCCATAAATACTGGACATTTCGCGTGGCTTGTCATTTGACGTGTAGACTTAATGTATAGATGTAATAAAGGTTTTTTCGTTTTTTTATATTTTGCTTTCTTTTTTTACTTTTTCTAAAGTTTTCTAACGTTTTTTATTTAAAAAAACCATTGAAAAAAATTTATCAAGTTGTTGGAAAAGCAATTTTAAAACCACAAGAAAAGATTTCATATGCCATAGATGTGGTAATTTACTTAGTCTAGTGATACATTGTCTTATGACTATACAGTTGAATTAAATTTTAACTCTATTTCCAGCTATACTGAACCTATAGCATTAGACATTGGACATTAGGTTGAACAAATAAGAGCTGCCGTTTTTATTCAACGTTTTTAAAATTTTTATGTCATTGTGCTACGAACATACAGATGCTCAACTAAGAAAATTGACTGGACCAACAATAGCCATGTCATTCATATGTAGAACATAAAATGACTAACACTATGGCTATTGAGCTACCAAATACAGTTGCACAGATTACATACGGTGGTAAAATGGTTATAGTTTTGATGAAATAAGTAACATTCCGATTGTCGGAGTTTTGGAGCTTAAAAACAGAATTTATCTGTTAATAATAACAACATGTAACGTGAAACTCACCACTAATGCCCAGCTCTTCAGCTTTCTGATTCTATTTTGCATCTTTATCAGATTTGTTTTTGAATCCTTCGAGACTTTTGTCATAAAGTGTTGGTTTTGATTTAATCTTTTTCCTTGTCAAGAAGAACCTTGGTGATTACTTTTTCTTTTTACTTGGCTCTTGTGCTGTATCCTGCTGCAGGGCCTGAACCTCGGAAACAAATGTTTCCGACTCTGACCTTTCCGACACAGTGAAGCGTGCTAAACTTGTCAGCGCTACGCGCTGACAACCCGGCGCTGACTGCAATTTTATAGGGTTTAATATAGCGACCTAGTAATTATCTCTATATGGTGCCACGGACGTAACTGTCATGCATTTCTCACCCCTGACCTATGTATAAACACTCTATAATTATAATCCCTGCACAGTAACTTATAAAGTTGCAGTGAGCGCCGGGTTGTCAGCGCATAGCACTGACAAGTTTAGCACGCTTCACTGCGTCGGCTGCGCTGGCTCTGAACCCGCATTTCAGTTTAAACTTTTTGAACCCCCATTTGAGTTAAAGCTTTTTGAACGCTGCTCTTATTGCTACTTACCTGTAAAATAATCTTCTGTGTATAAATGACGTACCAACAGATAAGAAAGTTATTAAATAAAGACCGGACATCACATTACCTCTTTGGCGAACGTAAAATGTTTTACGTGTAGGCCTATTACAACCACGGCCTGAGATTATGACAAGAAGAAAATCTCTTAACCTGTATACGGGTAATTGAGACATTGTCGAAAAATTGGTCGTCGTCTGTACTGTAACAATTGTTGCGATAGTCTAAGTCTGCCTATCACAATACATCATAGGCTCGCATCAGCGCTGGGGGAAAAATCTAACGGATGCGACAGGCCTGTGATAGCAGTTCAGCCAACATTGTACCACATGGCCCGACTGTCCTGTAGAGCTGTGCCAAATAGTCGTGCAACTACTCGAGTCACTCAAACTCAAATAGTGACACAGTGCACTACAATGCATCACTGTCGCCAATGCATTTCACAGTTAGCGTGCTTTGGCATGTTCTGTTTATAATAATCTAGGTATTTTTTTGCATATCTGAACATCTTGTCGCCTGATACAACAATTATTCTAAACTATTCAGCCTACCATTTTCTGGCGCGGCTATTCCAACGTTTGCTGCACAGAGCGCCGCGTTTCTTGACTGACGACGGTGACGAAAAGTAACAAAAATGACGGGATAAAAACGGCTCGACACTCTCTTTTGATTTTGCCCCTCCCAAAGCCGATAGTCTGTCCAATGCAGCATGCAAAGTTTATAACAGTCATGCCAGTATTAAAATTTAAAACTTTATATTATGACGCTTGATTTGTGGATATCAAACGATCCTTAGGATTGTAGGTTCATTTGCGTCAGAATAGTCACGACAAACATCTCGGATTTTTTTTTCACCATAAGATTGCTGAGATTGCTGAGCTTTTTGGGGTCCTGTTTGCTTCACATAGCCAGCCCAACAATCGGACCACTCATGACAATTTGCAACAGCTATTTCAGTCTTCCTATGGTAATTATGCTGGATCTGATTTTGACGCTGAATCAGTCATTAATGTCGAGTTAGTGGACAGAGCGATTCGTGACCTCAAGCATGGCCGGGCTGTTGGGCCTGATGGGATTGGTGCTGAGCACCTCCAATATAGCCATCCACTTCTGTGTGTTCTGTTGTCTTTTTTGATTCGCTTAATGCTGAAATATGCTTAT
>Ga0056128_1000170_pt1 | contig 46656 bp, 30 predicted proteins | sample WorMetLIZISLAND2_FD_71113 | JGI IMG/M metagenome (GOLD analysis project Ga0056128, IMG submission 71113) | Marine gutless worms symbiont microbial communities from Max Planck institute for Marine Microbiology, Germany - Olavius geniculatus... ... | reverse complement strand
GCGAGTTATGCAAATCTGTCAGTTAACACTAACTTGACTGGCCAGTTAAGATCGAGAAACCGGCCCTTACAGATTGATTAACTGGTTGTGTTGTCTATTTTAGCTGAGACGTGGAATGGACATAGTTGCTGGCGTGATTGACATTGGTAACCAAAACCTTAGTCTGTTGGAAAATTTTCATTTTGTGTGAAAATTTTTTACCCAAAATTTAAAACATGGGTTTAAAAATCCCCATTTTAAGGGAATTTGGTGTCAAAATTAAAATCTTCAGTATGTGTAATCTTTTTCTGTTTTTATTTTAGTTACTGCAATATCTCTTCTTGTTGGTGCCATTGAAAAACGTTGATAACTGGTGATGGTTGCTTGTGTTATGTGTCGTGTTAGCTGAGACATTGGACGTGGAGTGCACATGGTCGCTGGCGCTGGTGATCAAGTCCGTGGTCACACTGGCGTCGGTTGACGCAGCAGACAGCGAACCTGGCAGCATACAGATGTTACTGCGGCAGCGACAGTTTGTGGAGTCGGTCTCGTACCTGGCTCAGCTGGGCACTGGCCTTAGTCGCAAGTGGATCGTCGAAGACCTAGAGGTAATTGACACTGGTGACCAAAACCTTACTTGAGGGAAAATTTTCATTCTGTCAGAAAATTTTCTTTAAAAAGTGCAAAATGTGGGGCTGAAAATCACCATTTTGAGTGAATTTGGGGTTAAAATTCAGATTTTGAGCACCCATAGTCTTTTCTGTCAGAAATTTGCTGCTGCCTGTCGGAAAATTGCAACTTTTTGTTCTTTTTTACTTTCTTAACCCTTGATGCCACTGAATGTTAGTATATGCTGCTAGTTGCAGTATATACCAAACACTTATAGTTATACAAACAATTATAGTAATGTCAGTGTCAGTGTCATATCAGCATCACACTGTATGTCCTTTGGCATAGCGCCGTAGTCTTCCGTTATGAAGAACAGTGCCTTTGCAGTTTTTGCATCTATTTGAGCTTCCCTAGTTTTGCAAACTATGCAATGCATAAGCTATAGGCCTACTAGTTGCCTGCAGACATTACTGACGTTTTATAAATAGTATTTAATGTTATCTGTGAGAGATGTGATGTGATGTGATCTGTTAAAATCACAAATTAAAGCATGCTGATCTCAAATCAAATCCAAATCGAATCATGTGCTTTCAAGTCAAATCACAAAGTGGTCAAATCATCACAATCACAAGTGATTCAATCACGACTTTAATCAAATTGTGATTTGATTTGCCCATCACCAAGTGATGATGCTGGAGATGATAGGAGATGAGTGAGGGAGGGGGATACGGAGTCATTTGCAGCCATTGTGCCGGACGAACTGTCGTCTGTTAGAGGCATCGACATGCCGAGGCTTCTTGTTGACGTTTTTTCGACGGCAGGCAAAACGGCTGGCTGCTGGTTCCACTGCGAACAGGCAACTCCACCAGAACCTAGAGGTTTACATACTGCTCCGTACATTACAGGTCATTTTGTGGACGAGAAACAAGGGCAGAAAGACAGCCTTATTGTCAGAGATGGTGAACAGTATTATAAAATTATAGTAAACACTGCCTTGGAGCAAGCAATCATTATGGCTGTTAGTCTCGTCATTGTTTGGTTGTTTACTGATGTGTTGCAGCTGCTGTCACTGATGCTCTATGCAAGTGCTTTCTCCAGATCATCTTCCTGCAGTTTTGAGCACACAGCCAGCTCTGATCTTCTTGATTCCATCACCACCATCAAGCCATCGGACGATGAGGTCGACTCAGACGAAACCGATAGCATCGAGCTGCTGAATGGCATTCAGGATGAGAATGTCCGAGAAGCTTTCCGTGTACGTTGAACATAGTTTGTTGAGTGTTAAAAGGTTGTTTACAGCTTCTGTTAGAAACCGTCTCTGAGCTGCCGAGCGTCACCTGCCATATGGGATCACACAGTCATTATTAGGTGACAGTGGCCAGTCACAGTAGCCAGCAATGACGGCATGCCGCATTGCCGCTGCGCATACACAGACACACAGACATACAGACATTTGATGAAAACATTATCTCCATCATTCACTCCATTTACTTGGTTGAGGTAATATCTAAGCAGTGTGAACTAATTTTGTTCTGTGAAAAGAGAATTGTTTTAATTGTGATGTATTTTTGTAGATTATACATCAGACAGAAGATTCGTTGTCGCCGTCTATACTGCGAGCTGTCTATGACATTCGTGGCAGTGATGTGCTGGAAAAGTAAGTGCTGCCATTTGGCTCAGTTTTTCATGCGTGTTAATGCTTGATGCTGTATGCCTTTTTAGCCATATTACATTGATCTTATAAGACTGATAACCAGCGACATCTTTTTGTTGAATTTCGGCAACTTTCCTTGTTAGCTTTGTTCTGGTTTTAAAATAATGTAGTTTCAGTTATAGTTATCTTTTAGTTTTTTTGTTTCAGTTTACTGTTGAAGGTGAGATACGAGGGTTGTTCAGTAAGTAAGTTTGCATTATGGTTCCATTCCAGTGATTATTAAAATAGGAAACATCCAAAATATACATCGTGCCCGGAAAAAAGAGCCTACACTTTTTCCTGAATGACTTCAACAAATTTAAACCTATTTTTATAATTTTTGGCGCAAATTATCACAATGATACGTTTTACTAAAAGCATCTAAAACTTGTCTTTAAAATCTACTTATCACTAAATATAGCTAATTTAATCATGATGTCATCGAAAGTGCCATTTTTGCGGACAGATAACGTCTAAATGAGCCTCCACAATATGAAAACAGGAAAACAGACAAAAGAGAATTGCAGTAAGAACTTCAGAGGTTGTTGGCATAGAAATAAATTATTTTTTATCAATTTTTTTACCTACTCTTGCTTTTCACCATGTTCACGCATGGCCATTGCGTGCAGTACGGGAATGTTGTTGTGCAGCAGTCGTTAATCAGCAGGCAGTGTCATTTCTGCAGCTTGCGTTAGCGTCGCGGTAGTGCACATTTGTAATGAAGTTGTTGACTCAAAAATTGGTTGATAGCAAGTTTTGTCACTGTTGATGACAAATAAGGCAGCTACAGGCTAAAAAGTCTATTGTTCTGCATTACTGTTTATTTTTGTGTGGAGTAAAGTAATAATACGAAGAATGTTTTATTTTATACAGTAAAGTGGCGTCAGTATTTGGGCGAAGTGTATCATTATACTTTCAGTTGCATTTTGCTTTTCTAGTGTTGCCTACAAAAAATTATGAACATATTTATAATTTTGTTAAAATTATTAACCGAAACAGTGTTAGCTTTTTTCACCTCGGTTACAATAAAAACAGCTTTTTTGATGACGTCATAATTACGTCAGCTCTACGTGGTGACATGGTAATGTAAAGAGAAAATATTTTAACAGTTTAATAAAGTGAATACTCAGGACGACTTGTGCCAAAAATTATGAAAATAGGTTAAGGTTTGTCAAAGATATGTTGAAAAACCGTAGACTCTTTTTTCCGGACATGGTGTACATTTTGTAGGGAATTTAAATTTGAGTTCAAGTTGTGAGTTTTATGAACATGATATCACTGCGCCGTTATTTATAAACATTCATTTATAAATGACATTCGCACTGAAATTGTCCCATAAAAAAACTGCATGCCATTATTGTTTTTTTTGTATGCAAAAAGACTTAATGCGAATAAGATTTACTTAGTGATGTATCCAGTGTATGGCGACAAGTGTTAAAAGTTATGAAGCCAACAGTACACAACACATTTGGCGTTAGAAAATGCTAGGTGTGCAGAAATTTTCATCAGATACCGAGGTGCAATCAGTCGTTCATCAGTGGCTCGGACAGCAGCCAGCATCGTTCTTTGTGTTGGGCATTCAGAAACTTGTTCACAGAAAGAACAAGTCTTTGAACAAACTTGGACAATATGTTGAAAAATGAAACGTTAATGTTTAACGTTTGAAGAGGTGACATTAACTTATAAAGTTTGTTCGTTTTTTGCTCCTGTGCTGATTGTTGTTTGCGAGTTATGCTAGATTACTGGCGGAGAAAATAATACACAAGTAGACTGTTCTATTAACTGATGACGTCACAATAATAACGTCATCGTTAAAAGAATTTCAGCGAATGTACTGGATTAAATTCTCTACGAAATGTATATTTCGAATTCTTCCTATTTTAGGAATTAATGGAATTGCACCATTTTGTAACTTATTTATTGTATGACCCTCGTATTAATGTACTTTGAGTTTGGTAGTTGTTATTCTTGTGGTTGTGATTGCAGTTATTAATAGTTGTCATTGTTATTGTTTATCAGCCTGGACACCGATGATATCATGAACCCAAGTGAGGAAATACGTCAGCGTGCTAAGGAACTGTAAGTGGCGTTTTTGATCAAAGTTTGTGTATTTTTAGATGAAATCTTATATATTTTGCTATGCGCAGTGGCACGTAAGACAATCTACAACACATTTTTTGTATCTCTAATCAGTCATTGTCTTCTGCTAATACTCATGTGGTTGATATACAAGGTCTTTTGTTTTTGTTGTCGCTGATATCTGTCGACATCTTCTTGGTCTGATGTTTAGTCTATGAAGAAACAAATTTGTTATTGTGATGGTATTGCCGTATGAAATAAAAATGGTAAGTTTTTTCATTATAACATTATAATATTGGTTATGTTTTTGGTATTGCTTAACATTTTTAAGATACATTTTTTCATCACTGAGAAATGTTTTTTTTTGTGCCATGGAAAAAAATGATAAGTTCTGTGGTTGTTTGGAAAGTTTCATTATTTAGATAGCTGGCATATTAGTTTAGTCATTCAGTGCTAGCCATTTGACAATGTAGGTCAATGCTACCTTAATTGAACTGTTGCTACCCAGTATGGATTCATTGTTTCAAACGGCAACTTCTGCATTTCACAAGGTAGTTTAGCAACAGTATTTAGCTGAGGTGGGCAAAACTATAGTCATGAATGTCGTGTTTCTTTGCAATGTTCCGTGCTGGAAATTATTAAAGTCGGCCCAGTGTTTCGCCAAGTTATTCAAAAAATAACACTGACACAGCTTGTTTGAGATACAGTGTATTGTGTGGCTCGGTAGTCTAACGGTAACATGTCGGACTTGTAATCCTGAGGTAACTCCGAGGCACAGGTTCGACTCCGCACCAGGACACTGCCAGGTAACGACCTTAGGCAAGTTGTTCACACACATGTGCCTCTGTCACCAAGCAGTATAATTTGGTGTCGGCTTCACCGCTGGGACATAAACAGGCACACTGCGCGATACACTGGCCCCGTATCCGTGGTCTTGCAGTGTAAAAATTGGTGTCTGGCTGAGGGCCTTAGGAAACAGATCAGTGCCGCCCTATGGGCCATAAGGCTCGGGAAGAACTTCACTTTGCGTTTACGTATTGTGAAAGTATCGATGTGTTGGTGTGTTTGTTACAGTCGTCGTAAGCAGAAGCCGGCGCCAGTGAAAGAGAATGATGACGATACTGACGTTGGTCTTGTGCTACCACAACACACTCTTCCACCTTCTCATACAATCACCAGGTGTGTTGGCTTGTGTTGGCTTGCCTTGAATGAATGAATGAATGAATGAAAAAAATCTTTATTACGTGTTGCAGCCAACAGCTGGATTAGCATAAGATAGGTAAAAATGAGAAAAACGTCTGTGCAGTTAGTCCTACGTAAAATTTTTCAAACAATGCTTAAAAGCAATTTTGTATAAGGAACTGTTTGTGTTTTGCGGAGTTCGTATAGACTAGTATGTCGCAGTCACATAAAATCACTTCCTTGTGTTTTGTCTTAAAACATTTAGGGGCCTTCTACTACTGCTGCTAAGGATTCTTGACTGTATTTGCTATTGCTTACTGGCACTGTTGATTTTTATGCTTTTGACAGTGTTAGGCTTAAGTAATATTAACCCTGTGATGATCCATGACATATAGCACAATATAAATGTGACTTTGATTTGTTAATTGATCGATCGATCACATTTGTCAATTATTAATCGATCCTTTTATCCTAGAAATTTTGAAAGACCATCTCAGCAACAGTGTCTAGTAAACTTTGTGTTTGGTTCTCTTTATTTAAGGTAGCAGATCCAATCATGTTATTTCTGATTGGTCCAAATTCAGGATATTTGTAGCCAGTTATTTGATCCAGTTTGTGTTTAGCTTTGGTTGGAGGTTCCTGGGATCAGTGAACAATGCACAAAGAGTATATTAGATTTATAGCATGTCTTTGAATAGGCTTAGGTTGAAACAGTAACTCAATAATTTAGGTGATTTTATCGAAATACAACTTTTTATTCTATTGTTATTGATGTTTCGGCAACCGCTGCTGCTATTTTTGGTATTGCTGTGGCAGCTTCTGTCAACTTCCACGCATCCTTGATTGCTTTCTGTCCACTGAAGTTGATAGGTCCTGCCACAGTGACACCTAGCGGACAGTCGTTCCTAAGAAGGCAGCAGCAGTTGCCGAAATGTCAGCAATAATAGAACAAAGATGTTGTGTTATCGATGAATTTACATAGCTTTTTAGATTTATCGCAGTTTATCAACACTTATTTTATTTTTTGTTGACTGATTTTGTTACGTGTGTACTTGGTACTGCTGTGGCAGTTCGTCGTGTGAGGTGAGTGAAGTAGTGCTGACAAGAGAGGAGCAGGAGCACAAACCGTTGCTTGGATCATCGAAGTCTTCTGCCGCCAATGAGTCTGGTGGTCGTCGTCACCCGTCCAAGCCGGCCAGAGCTCGCAGTGCTCTGCTGCTTAAGGAAAGCCTCTTACAGATGCACAAACAGCCGCCCGATGCAGTCAGACAGCATCTAATCAAGGTTTCTCACACTGTTTTCTTGCCTGCATTTTTTTCTTTTCCATTTAAATTTTTTCGTTTTAATTCTTTCTTATTATGCTTTTTTAGTTTTCTGATTTCAGGTTTTTATCTCACGATCTCCCATAACTTGTCTGTTTCTTGATTTTTTGTGTGCCAGTATTTGTTTTATTTTTGTCATTTAGTTTCATTTAAAACGGTTTATAGTTTTTTATGGTTTACTTTCTAGATCAAAGTAGTAGATCGATTGGTTAGTGGATTCATTGATCAGTCAGTTGAAAATATCTTTACACTAGATTGTCATAAGGTCAGATTTTCATGCAATGCAATACATGCAAGGCACACCGTGCAAGGCTCTTCTGTATCTTTGCCTTCAGTGACAGGCAACTTGAGAAAAGTGTGCTAGCAGGTATGCGGTATGCATCAAACACAGTGAACACAGGAAAGTACACTGTGTCCCCAAAAAAGCATCACCGACATTTTCAACTGTAACTTGTAAACCAGTTGTCAGATTTTGATCATTTCTAGTACGAATATTCCTGACACAACTTGCCATCAAGTGACCGTTTACTTTCCCACCTCACTCAACGTTTGTTCCTGCACTACCTGGGGAAACGCAGTCAGCGAAATATCACTTTTTTATCTAATGCGATATGATTGCTTAATTAACATAACGTGTAAAAAACACATTTTGTTCACATTTTTGATACTTTGGCTGACAATTTATCAAGCTGTTCATTTTTCAACTGCCTGCAGTAAAATTGCTTGAAGTGTTGGCCCACTATGCGAACACAGGCAAGGAGACACTTTCTCCATTCATTGACAGCAGTATCGATAGCGATATCAATAATGTTCTGCTTCAGACCAATCCAAGCTGTACCAGTCGCTTCTTGACTTCATAAACATTCCTAAACTTCATCTGGTAGACACACTGCTGCAAGACAGTCAAACCCAAGACAGTCAAACCTTGTAAAAGACCTGCTGTTGGGGCCCACAGATTAAGATAGATGGAATTTGTTGCCATTTTATTTCATTCATTTTGACATGAATTATGCTTGTTCTGCTTTCCCCAGGTAGTGCAAAAGCAGACATTGGGTAAGGTGGAAACTAAAACACGTATTTCATAGTTAGTTGTGTCGGAAATATTTGTGCCAAATATTATCAAAATCTGCTAATTTTTATTTAAGTTGAGATAGATAATTTTTGGAATGTTTTTTTCAGGTTTTTTGTTTATTTAAACACATAGTTTGCTTGATCTGGTTTTCCTAGGTAGTGCAGAAGCATTTATTAGGTGAGGTGGGAAACTAAACAGTCTTTTGATGGCAAGTTGTGTCAGGAATATTCGTACCAAAAATTATCAAAATCTGATCATTCGTTTTCAAGTTACAGTCGAAAATGTCGGGATGCTTTTTTGGGACACAGTGTATTTAAAAAATGCAATGGATACAGCCGACGCAAGTAATGCAACTTTCATAATTTTGAGAAGCGGTGTTTTAATCGGTCTTTGTGTTGCATGCATTGTGTTGGATTGAAACCAGGCTTAAGCTTTGCTCAAATCTTTTTGTGTTTTTAGGTGAATTCTGCTGTTGCAATTCTCTATGCTCGTCGTCTGCTGGTAGAACTGTGTGCTCATTGGCCAAAAGTGACAGCTGATCAGCCAATGACGTTGCTTGCAGCCCTCGGCTGTACTGATGTGCAGTATTTGCCATTTGTGCTTGACTTACTCTACACCGAACAACTCAAGAGCAAACTTCAACCGGTTTGTTTGTTGCTATATTTTTTTTTTAAATTTTTAGTCTATTGCAGTAGGCCTACTTTAGTTATTTGCTGTTTTTCGTTGTACCACAGGAGAAGTGTGTGGTTTCTAAAGCTGTTACTCCAACAATTCCTAAAAGTGTTTTTGTCAACCCAGCTTTCCTTGGCCAGTTAGTCACGAGTTGAAAGTGTTCTTATGTTATGTCTGGAAAAAATTATACCCTTTGACTTCTGACGATATCTTTGGCAATTTTCGGTGAATTTTCAATTTTTTACTGCCGCATATGGAACATATGAGATGAAGCTATTATTTAAAATCCTGCTGCACATTAAACACGTTGCTATACTACCTTGTGAAATACTAATGCTGTAAACTAGTGTGTTCTGTGTGTGATGAGTCTTAGTCTTAGTTTCCTGCACCGATTCATTGGAGGTGGTGCTTTTTCAAAAATATCCTGGTATCTCAGCATTGGCATCAGTAATGATTGCAAAAATGGGCATTATTTACGCAGATTTAAACCCTGGTGCTGAATTTTGGAACTCGGTCCGGGAACCGCTTTGGAACCATGTTTGCGTTATAAATCAATATCGTCTGGTTTGAAAAAAATATGTAAATATGTCCGTTGTAGATAGTGGAAGTAGTGTTGAATGGCTGTAAGCCAGAAGGTCTGGCGGCTCTTGCATTGACGTCGTGTGACTTCATCGATGACCTCACAGCAGTCAGCGTCACTCGGGAATTACCTCTGCCACCCTCAGAACAAGTTACCACCACTGCTGCTGGACAAGGGACGGCACTGTCGGCAACATTCTCAGCATTGGCAACGGCGCAGAAACTGTCAGCATTGTCAGCAGCGCAGAAACTGTCCGGTGACGGTAGCAAGGTAGATCAGTGCGTTCTGTATTATTTTGGACAATTTCACTGGCGTTGGTAAAGCGAGGTTTCCATCCAATGCAACGCATGTAGCGTTCACAAGGCAACGAATGCAACAGATGTGATGCAACGAATGCAGCTGATGCAATGACTGCTATCTTTGCATTTCGGCCATTGTGACGGTTACGTTTGTTCAGGGCTCTTGCGGGTTTTTGAAAGTCCTTGAATTTTTTTCCAGATTTTCACGGCCTGGAAAGTCCTTGAAAACAGATACGTAAGTCTTTGAAAATCCTTGAGTCTGTGTCTGTGTCTGTTCTTGAAGATGTTTGAATTTGATTTTCTAAAATGCCATGACCAAACAAGTGATTTTAAGAAGCAGTGTAGTAATTGGATTCAGTGACAACTACTGATGCATTTGGGGTAAATTTCTTTGATAATTCCAGTTTTTGATTAATGCTTGGAGGTGTTAAATTATCAAATTTAAACTGAACCTGCTTATGAAAGTGCCGGTTTGATTTAATTCAGTTTTCATTCTGTGTCCTTTGTATGGTCCTTAAAAGTCCTTGAAAAGTTTTCGAATTTGATTTTGACAAACGGGCAAGAACCATGTTTGTTGCATACTTATTTTATGTTTATTACATTTGCTATGTACTTTGTTGCCTACTTTTTGTGTTTATCGTGTTTATTGCATTTGTTGCATACTTTATTGCACTTGTTCTTATTTTGCATGCTTTGCATTGGATGGAAACGATGCTTTAGTGTTTTTATGATGACCCAAAATAAACTGAGCAATGAAGACTTAATAAAATGTGCATTCAAATACTTTGTGTGCAAGGACTTGTGCCACGTAGCTTAAAACGCTTAAACTGTTGAACAGAACAAGTTCTGCAAATTTGATGGCACCATTCTTCGTGAATATTTGGGGTGCAACTGTGTGCACTCCCTCGAAGTAGTGAGTTTAAACTGTTGTATGTGTTTAACGACATTAGATATTTTGATGATATTTGAAGGATACACTACGCGAATCAACGTTGACTGCAGCAGGGGAGAAACAAGAGGCCGGAGGTGATAGTAGCAAGGTAGAACAGGCAGCAAGTGCTGAGCCTGGCTGCAATGGTGATGGAGTTACGGTGGAGTCTACCGGTACCAGCAGCGGTAGTCCAGTGGTACAGGATAGAGTCTGTATTGCTGGAGCAGCATGCCTGAAAGTCCACTTCGACAACAAGTAGGAATTTCTACTGCTGCTGCAGATTTACAACAGATTTACAGGAATGTCATCTGCGTCTGTCATCTTGAAACTGTATTACTTGATCCCAGTCCCAGTTTTTACTTGGATTGATGACTGTCAGCAGTCGGGTTAACCATTTTGGTATTCAACCAGACATTCAGATCAACTCAGCCTGGCCATCCCTCTGTATTGAAACTGGGACGTAAGCAGGCGCACTGCACGATACACTTGCTCCACATAACCATGGTCTGACAGTGTAAGCTGGTGCTTGGCTATGGGCTAAGGAAAGGAAGATTATAAACACATCTGGCTAATGGTAATACAGACAGACTGTACAGACTGTGATCACTATGGCTTGGGAAGAACTTTGTTTTTTACATGTATCTGTATTTGTGTATGTATGCTGAATATGAGGATAGGCATACACCCACTTTTATGTTTCACCGGTTTATGATAACCTTTTTCTGCCAGCTGCTGCTATCTTTCGCTTTTCATTTCATATTTTTATCAAGTTTCTCGCAGTCTTAATATTTTAATTTCTTGACGATGTTTCGTCAACCATTGCTGCTGTCTCAGAACCGAAGGGACGATCGATGAATTGTGATAGTTTATTTGCAATGTGTTCTCACGGTAGTGATGGGGATGCTGACTACAAGTTGATTGTCGCTTCGTCTGCTGATTATACATCTAATGCTCACATTTTCTGCGGACCTGATGTCACAGCCTGGAAAGACTTTGAGATTCCTGGTCAGACATTGTTTCTTATGCATTCATTTGCACTTATTGATGTTGAGAGAAATTATGCTTTTCATTTGTAAGTTTTACTTTGTCGTGTGTTTTTGTCTTAATTAACTTTCGTGATTTGACTGTTGCTCGCCTTGTTTTCCTAGAAGAAATAACTGCATTTAACATGTACAAATTCTGCATCATTTTCATGTCACCCAAGTTGACTCTGTTATGAGATCTTACAAAGATATTACATTTCTGCGTTACTATTTTTTTTTTGTTTAATATTTTGCATTTTGCACTAGATAAAGGTCAATTTTTGAGAGTCAATATCACGGCCAACCATGCAAGATAGATGATTGGTTTATAGAGAGAACCTCAGCCTATAGGAAACTTCATATTGTGAACTTAATGGTTGTGTTATAATGGTGTCAGTAAGTAAGTGTGCTTATAGCAAGCACAATTTAAATGTATTAGTTACAATCCACTGCAGCCTCAAAGGAACAAAAAACTTCTTCAGTAGTCGCTTGAAATGTTTGTGAGTAATGTTTAGTTGTCGAACTTTGGTGTGGCAGGGAACTGCCTCTACTACAAGTTTACTGGATTCAGTGAGACATCAGCCATGTCAGGCATCAAGTTCACAGTGACAGGATCCACTCCGGGCAGCTTTAACGTCGGACATTCCATTCTCTGCTCCATCTTCAACGCCTCCCCTGCCATTTTCCAGTATGGCCACCGATCACTGTCAGATAATCCACTACAAGAGTTTGTTGGATTGTATCATTTATTCGTAGTTTTATGAATTGTTACGGTGTATTACTTACTGCTTTAACCTGCCATTTTCTTTGCAGATATTGGTTACTGTTGTCGTGCTGTTTTTTGCTGATTTAGCAAATACCGTGTTTATACAGTGAGTATACTCATATAACAAGTTACTAGTTTACACTAGAGGTGGGCGATTTGGCTGATAAGAAATCTGATTTGATTCGAAAGAATTTCAATTCGATTCGATTTGATTCACTGGCTGTGGCGTCGTAGCAAGAGGGCAAGTGATGGTGTTGGGGGCAGTTGCAAACCCTGAATTTTTTACTGTCAAAAAATTGTCACGGATTTTCTAGTTGGAAAATGTTTGTCCAAAAATGCCAAATTTGGAGCTGAAAACCTTCATTTTGGGGAAATTTTGGAGAAAAAGTGAAATGTTGAGAACCCATAATCTTTTCTGTTAACAACTTGCAACTTTCTGTCGGAATTCTGTCGAAACTTTGCAGTGTCTGTGGGAAAACGGCAACTTCTGGCTTTTCCTATTTTTAGATTCATGATGCCACTGTTCACTGGTGTTTGCAATTTAGGCCTATACAATCATACTATCACACTAGCGCACCGTCGTCGGTATTTAACCCACTTTTGGCTTAGATATGCCAAGCAACTGAGTCATTTGACATCTATTTCACCACTAACAGCTGTTAAGAGCTGGAAGAGATTTTGTTCCACTTTAGGCAACTGCCGTTATGCACATTAATTAAACAGATTTTTTGTTGTTACTTGATTTTTTTGGAAACAAAGTTGAATCTCTTCTGGAAGACTAGATTCAACTTTGTTTCCAATTTGACTCTTTTAGCTACAGACCAGCAGTACATTTTAATTACCTGGAAAACATTTGTATCACATTTGCATTGACTATTTTTATTAGCTTACGAGATAATGCTGGAGTGGAAAAGGTTAAATGGGGTCACGTCACATGGTTTGTAAGGGCAACCAGTTCGTCGTTCTATCACTCTGTGTTCTAGTAAAATGATTTCTGCTGTTTTGGATGTGTGACTTGGTCGCCCTTACACAGTAATGTAAACTGGTAAGTTTTTTTATATTTTATGTATTTAACAGCAAATTGCCAGTGGATGCTGTCTGGAGGCGTCTTGTAATGGTAACCTGTCGTCAGAAAGCTGATTATCGCCTACAGTCTATCCAGCTACTGCTCAAACTACTTGCTATCTGTACAACGTCCAGGTCTGTCCTGTCTTGAATAAACTCATGCATTGAAACTGTAACTAAACGTATTAAATTCCGGCAGTGTGCATCTGAGATATGTGTAACTTTTAAGCTGCAACTTTTATTCACTGGTTTGTTGACGTTTCGGCCATTGCTGTTGCTATCTTTGGAACTATTTCTGTTCATCACTGGATGTTGCCATAGCACACTAATACTGTCATCTTCCCCATGTTCACCTCATGAATGCATCCATGAAGTTATCGACTTGTTGTAGCACAGCAGACATAAAGATAAACAGTATGAAGTATGCTGTTGTGATATGATAGCATAAGACTGATTGTGCAGAAATCTTGTTATTTATGCAGGAGGTCATGGCCATACTCTGTATATACAGGGTGGGCCATAAAAACGTGGCACTTTACTTTTGTCCATATCTTTGCCAATTATCGACGGATTTTCACAATTCTTTCACTGGCACACTCTGCAGACAGTTTGCTATTGTCATGTTGTCTACGATAGTAAACCTAGTTTACATTACTTACTGTACATTTGACCTGTTTTACCTGCCACATCATCACATGACCACGCCTTGTGAGTTGTGAACTTTGTTCGGTGTGCGTGTGGTCTCTTGCCTTTGTTGTCTGTTTAGTCACTTGACTGGCAGGCTTTGCAAAAAACACGTGCTGTTCAGTAGACTGGTGCTGGACTATGGCAGTGTAAAATAACGTTATGCTGGCCAGTACTGTAGTCTATTAAGCTACGCTATCACGAGTTTCTGGACTATTACACCAGGGTCCTTCAGGGTATCGTCTGAAGATGCGGTTCTGCTCCTGGTCAGAACTAGTGGCGTCTACACACCAGGGTATTGCGCGTGGCTCCGGGAGTCGGCATTGACGTTACCGGACCACCGGTGTTTGGACCGTCGCGTCCAGTTTTCCGGACCACGTCGCAGGACTAGACAGCTAGTTTCAGATGGCATACGGCCCACTTTTCGTCGTCTGAACGCCACCTGACTACCGTCATTGCTTTGCTTTCGCTACCTGCCTTCCTCTGAGACCAACATTGTAGTGAATGGTCAGTATGACACTAAACTGTGTGGGTCTAGCACAGTCTAGTGTCATACAGATCATTTATCGCAATATTGGTTTGAAGTGTTTTTTCATTTACCTAAATTTTTACTCTTCACGCGCTACGTTCCACTGACCGACGACCGATCTCTGTTCCAGGAAGAGCTTTCCTGGAAGAAATTCAAACGGCCATATCTGTATAACAGTGCTAGATAGACGCATAGTCACTATGGACCACTTATAGGAAGTTGACCCCCGGGAGTCGAATGGTCACGTGACCGATGACGTCACGTGACCCCAGTTGGTCAAGTCGTGACCCCACTACTTTTGAGGCGCCATATCTTTGTAACGGTGCCAATAGATGCATGCATTGAGGTAAAACAAGACAAATGGCAACTAGCATCATCGTGTGGTGAGATGTATAATAATCACATTATTCCAAATTGTCTGCAGAGTACGATAGTGAAAGAATTTTGAAAATCCATCAATAATCGGCGAAGATATTGACAAAAGTAAAGTGCCACATTTTTTTCTGGCTAATGGTGCAGCATGGTCATTGGGTTTCATGTGTTGATTTTTTGGTAATTGCTATTTCTAGTACTTACCGGTACCTGTATTGTTTTGTGATGTAAGTAAAAAGCTGTTATTTATTACTGTTATTACTGTTGTTTTGTAGTGAAGGAATGGCTGGAGTACAGCTTGGACTACTGAAGCCACTGTGGCACTTGTACCTGAAGCTAATGTCTAAACACGGCGAATCGGTCACTGGCATCAGACCTCCTCTGATGCTTGCTTTGACTGAGCTTTTCTTGGCCGTTGAAATAGCAGCTGAGGTCTGGCTTACTGTCAGTCAGTCATCGCTGTTTATATTGTAAATAGATGACAAATTGCAAATTTTACAGTTTATTTGCTTTGCTGTTGAATTCTTCAGTGGCTAGAAGGAAGAGTATCTGGTGTGTAAAAGGTCTTATTTTGACAATTTGCATGTGTTTGCTTTTGTTGTTAGATTAGTAGTAGCAGTAGCAGCCTCCTTCAGAGACCCACGTACATATCGTACAGTTAGCGTACTTTAGCGAAAGCTGGGCTTCTGTTTTTATTTAGCAGTGCTGTGACTATGTGTTACGGACAGTATAGTTGTTGCTCTAGTAGTAATAATAGTCGTTGCAGTAGCAGTAGTAATAGTCATCGGCATAATTTTTAGGCTTGTACTGCTTCTGTGAATTAAGCGATTCTGTGCTATGTTTTTTTTCCTGCGCAGAAACTGGGAGTCGTGAGCGAGTACTTGGCAACGATCGATAAGGCCACAGATGGTAGCGGTGATGGTCCGAATTTGGTGAGAATCGCGGAAGAAGCCAAACCGAAATCGTTTGCTTTGGACAGCTCTAAACACTCAACCTCGTCCTCTTCAACATCCAATGATTCAGATGACAATGATGACAATATAGATCTTGATGATGACGACGATGACGATGATGACGATGATGATATCCTTGGTGATATCATTCACGATCATTCATATATCATATGATATAATGATATATGATATATGTGATAGCGTTGGTGATATGGATGACTTTCTTATGTAGCAGCGTTTGATCTAGTGATTTGTAGCAGGAACAACACCCAGACCCAGTTCCAAAATTTATTACTCGGTGCCAAATTCGGGTAATTGATAACTGTTTTGCATTGATTATTAATGCCAGTGCCAGGATATCTGGATATTTAGGAAAAGCTCAACTTGCAACGAATCGGAAACGGCGAGATCTGCTGCAAAATAAGTTAGCGTGTACGATCGTTGAAATTTTTCGGCATGTTGGCATAATTTGGGACAGAGGATTTCATGTTTTTTTAGTTTTTTCACCCGTCATTTTTATCTTTGTGACAATATTTGGTTTTGGGTGCATTGGTGTTATTCCGGGCTTGATTTTTACTTATTTAGATACTCGGATAATTGCAACTGGGTAACCATGGTTCTGACAATGGGTAATGCTGCTGATCACTAGTGCAATGACTAGACTGTAAATTTGCTTCATTCAGGTGTGATACTATTCTTTCTGTTGCCATCGTCTACTCAGATTGTGATGTCGTTTCATCAGACCGCATGCTTAGGTTATGAACAAATTTCTTGTGCTTTTAGTTGCACTCTGGCAAAAAAAGTGAAGATGGTGGGATGATGATTTTATTTTGATTTTTTTCTATTTTGATTTTGTGACATTTGATGTAATATTACACAGCAGCTAATCAAAAATGTGACGCTTGGAATGGTTTCGGACTGCCATGGCAAAGAGCCGCCACCACAAAAAGCCGCCATCAGGTTAACCTGACTTTAACCCTAACCCTTTTCGATGGCAGGCTGATCCCAATTACTCCCTTCTAAATAGTACCCATCGGTGAGAACTTGGAACAGTCTGCCTTTAGAAGTGACGTCGTTAAAATGTCTGCGAACATTTAAGACAAAACTTAAGACTCATTCGTTTTACACCTCTTTCCCGTAGCTGACTGTACAGTGACTGAAGTGCTGGGCATTTTTTACTTTTAATTTTATTATATTGTATTCTATTATTATATTGCAAAGCAAAATGCTGCAGCATAACAGACTAGATACGAACAGTTTCAGTAAAGCTCTTGAGAGAAAGCAAAAATACACTAGTATTTGATGTGTTTAATAAAAATTTTGGAGGAGGAGGTTGTTTTAGGGATGGATGGCAGCTGGAAGCGCATAATTTTTTAAAACATTTTGTTATCAGTAACTAAGAGCTGCTTGTCGTCCGTTGTGTGGTTTTGTTGACATATAGTTGCACTAGTTTTGCTATTTCAGTATTAGGAAAACTGACAAGAAAATAACTTACGAAAATGTTTCTGTCAGTGATTGAAGTAATACAGTAGTGCAAACATTTTAAAAAGATGTGTACAGCTTTTCTCAGGAACCCATTTTAGAGCTACGGAGAGCGTCACCTGCCATATGCGATCACACAGTGTTATCTGCCACTCGACACAGGTGAATGCGCCCCACCTTAACCCCAGCCAAGCAGGCTTATTAATCACCTCAGGAGATGAAAGGCTGAGTTGGCTCGGGTGTTGGTTATGTACCGAGATGGCTTATCTGTCTGGAGACATTACTCACTCACTCACTCTTCCATTTATCACGGTTGCCATTGGTGGGAGCTTGGTTCTGTTCTTTCATTCATAATATTACATTTATACAACATGTTACTCGGTTTTTATTATTGTTTAGTAAGCTCAAAACCAAAGACAATATTCTAGTATTGTGAGACTAATTCTAATCCTTTCTTAACCGTTGTTGGTTACGCAGCTCGAGAGATGTCCAGTCTTCTCCCACAATTCTAAGCAGTGGTGTTGTGCAACGGGCAATTGCTCTTGCCCCTTCTAAATTTTATCTTGTCAAAAAAATTTTTCTATTGTGCAAAAAATTTGGAGACTGAAATTTCCCTTTTTGGAAGAATTTAGGAGCAAGTTTGAAATTTTGAACACCCACAATCTTTTCTGTTGGAAATTTTCTGATGTCCGATGGAAAATTGTAACTTTCACCCACCCTACTTTTTATGCCTTCGCCAACATAGCGGCCGGAGGCATTATGTTCCCAGATTGTTCGTGCATCCCTTCGCCCATGCGTCCATGCGTCCTTAAACAAACATTGTTAGCAAGATATCTTGCATATTTGTTGACGGAATTTGACCAGACTTTCACCACTAACGGACTTTGGGGCAAGGATGAACACGTCAAATTTTGGGATCAAGCCCCAAGGTCACGATGGGGTCAAATATGCTCTGTAATGCACTTTTTGTCCTTGTCAGCATGATATTTCGACTGTTAGTTGTTTTATGTTGGCGGAGGCATAATAGTCGAAGGTGTCGTAACCACCGTCTAGTTTATCCGAGAAGTTTACTATTGCTTTTTCCATTTCTAACTGATGCAGACGTATCTAATCCAGACGATGCAAGCCCAGACGAGGTATTGATGTGTATAGCTTGGATTGTTAGAGCTAGTTAATTGGAAATGCGCAATTAACTTATTCTTATAGCATGCATTGCAGTGTGAGTAATGAGTGAATGTTGACATTTTATATGCTGTGATAATTTGCTTCTGTATCTGTTCTCCATGTTGTTTGCCGACTGTAGCTTTTAGAAACGTGTAGAATTTTTTCTGCAATAAGAATTTAAAGCATGCAAATATGCCGGTCACTCTATAAAACATATGTGTGTTGTTGTGTAGTTTATTGTGTGCCGTTATCACTTTTGGATGTTATGTTTTTACCCACATTTGTCTATCATACTGTTGATAGAATTGCTCAAAACACCATTATAAGGAATACTTGAAAACAGTGGAAATGCTGGGACATTGAACATCTGCGAGGAAAAAGTTGAGGAACTTACCAAAACTGAGAGAAATTTTTGCGAATTCTCATCAGTCTTGTCCTGATCGTTGTTAACTTTACATCTAAGGCATTGTCACTGTCAATTGTTTTGGCATAATATTTTGCATTTTCACTCTGAGCCGATGGCATTGTGTCGCATTGTTATGTCGTTATTGGTATTATATTTCGTTGTTATATAGAATCACTTTTGCAGCATGAGATGATTCTGCCTATTACTACGCATTTCTCCGTAGTGTAGTCTGTATGTCTGTTTGTTGTCTGCCTGTCTGTCACGTTTGTGCCCCTACTAAAACCATTCGATGAATCGGGATGCCATTTGCCAGGTGAACTTGTGGGGTGCAATTGCACATTGTGTTAGGTGGGGTCCCTGACCCCGAGGGCAAAGGGAGATTTTAAGGTCATCCTATCCACCCCAGCCAAAATGTGCTGCCACCTGGTGAACACAAGCAAGGAGGATGATTCCGCCTTTGTCGGATTACCTTCGTTCTTGTTATTATGCTGTTGGTGTGGTTGATGTATAATGACAACATGATGAAGCAGAATGTTGGGCAAATGTCACGTCACTGTCAGAACTTTGGTGCAATATAATGGGTGAGATTAGGCCACAGTTTTTCTTGAATTTGTGAATTAACTGATCAGTTTGCGGCGCCAAGGGGGTCCAGGAGGGGCTACCCCATTAGGCAAAATTGGTGGTACCAATTTTTTCTGCTTGCTTCGCCTGCATATTTTTTTATCCCCCACTTTTCAGTCGGTGGCGCCACCCTTGGTTGAAAGCAATTGCTTGGTTTAGCTGGGGATCTACTTCCCAGTCTTCCTGGTGTATCGTTGAATCTTTGCCTGCCCTACTGAAAAAGTCTAAATTTCATGTGCTGTGGAAAGTGGTCACCGGAGAAGTACGTATTGGATGATAGCCTAATGTAACGAGGATAAGGGGAGGAGGGGGGAAGTTGAAGTACGAAATGAAAAAAGTGTGGCCGCCCTTACATATGTCTTGGCCCCCCTTGGCCTCCCCACTCATAAAAATTTGGTGCCGCCACTGTAACTGATGATGACTGATAGACACTCAGATTCGGAGTATTAAATGTGTTAGTAAGAAATTTATGGCGCCACTGAGAACTTGATGTACCATGTTGGACTTTTTTGAGGTATACATTTGGTACTTCTGAATATCTCATCATTTTCACAATATGGTTTTTTACCTTTTCCTGATACTGCTGATATGTGGCATTTAGTTTTTCTTGTTGGTTTCAGCTTTTCTTGCCATGTGAAGCAACTTGCCATCAATGGCATTTTTGTTTTTTTATGTGATTATATTTTTGGCTTATTGTAGTTTGCTTTGCTGTTACGAACGACGAGTGTTGTGGCAAACTGCTCACCATTTACTCGAGAATACATGCATAAAATGTAATTTTGACTTGTGTGTATTACTGTACTAGATGTACATCTTATGTAAAGGTATTTTGGAATAATTAAAATAAGCCGTAATGTTGCCATTTGCAAGAAAAGATAATCAAAATGAGAGAGATATAGGGCTCCATAGCGGGCTTGTTGCAGTTAACTAACTAGCCGCAGCTGCTTCTAAATGTCCTAATTCTCTCCTCCTTTAAAGCTAATACACACAAATTGTGAACAAGTTACAATGTAGGGGGAGGCCTACAGTTAACAGTGGCGGATCTAGAAAAAACTGAGGAAGGGGGGCAATGAAGGCTGATGTCTGAGGCAGCGAGCCCTCCCCCACACAGCTAGAAGGTTTGGAGAGCACTGCAGTAAGCCTCCCAGGCTGAGTCCAGGGCGGGGTTCTTGAAACTTTCAACAAGTTTTAGTGGTGTCTCTGGCAGAGATGTTAAAGCCTCGAGGCCGAAGCGGTCTCGAGGCCAAAATTTTGGCCTCTGCCGCAAAGCTTTGGCCTCGGCCTCGGCATTGGTTTCGAAGATGTGGCCTTGGCATCGGCCTTGGTCTCAAACACTTGGCCTCGGCTTGGTCTCAGTCTGGTTGTCCTGGCCTCGTCAAAACTTAAAACACGTGCAAAAGTAAAGCCAATTTTATGGCAAGTTTTGACAACAACCAGATAATCAAACTGTGATTACAGTATGATTTACTTACTTGTATCCGACCGCCTAGTGTTCAGTACTAGCGGACTTATCCTGTCTGCATGCAGAGCTGATATGTCGGATGCTGTTTTTTCTGCACTGGTTTTTATGAAGTGTAACAATGACATTTGATTTGACATGTGAAAAGCACGATATGTACTCTATAATGAAAGCTTGACATCTAAACTTTGTGAGCTTTAACATCACAGTTTGTGTACTGTATCGTCAGCAGCAGCATCATTATCGTCATCATTATCGATTTTGCTTGAGTTTGAGAAAAATAACAACAACCAGTAGCTGAATTTTGCTGTTTTCATGGTCATTCTGATTAGCTATAACATTTATTGAAATTCACTGAATAATTTGAAATCATTTGCAGTGAATAATCAAAAGAAAAAAGGTAATCAGTACAGGCCTGTAAAATTAAACTGTATGTTCAATGTTGTCATTGTCCACCATCATTTGGTACTTTTTATTCGTAAGTTTGCTTGGCCTCGGCCTTGGCCTCGACCTCGAAGCCCTGGCCACGGCCTCGACCTTGGTCTCATAGCTCTGGTCTTGGCCTCAAGATTTTGGCCTCGTTTAACATCTCTGTTCTTTGAACAATTACTGGAATTTTTCTGCTGTGCTCGAACAATCTCGGTATTTCTACGGTCTGCGTTATGCTTATGGTCATTAGACATGACCGTCTGTTTGGTCCAAAAGAGATGGCCTCACAGTGATGCCCCCTCCTGCGTCTGCCAATGACAGTTTGGTGTCGGTGACCGTGATCGTCTCGAGTCACGAATCACGATCAACCTGTGCCCATTGGTTGCATTTTTGTACTTTGTATGAAAAATATAAAGCATGACTCTATGGCAGTGCTCTATGGAAGGAGATGTGATGGTTTGTTGGTTTGTTTATGTTTATATATTATATATTAGGCAGATAAGATGTTTTAAAGTCGATACTGTGCGATATAATACGTATGTAATCTGACGAATTGTCAGGGTAGGTTAATATTTACATTACTGTTTTTTGGAGTTAGGTGTTAGTGGTAAGTCTGAAAACTGTCTGTCTAGATGGCTGTTTGACATCTGCTGTGTTGATGTGATGTTTCTAGCAGCTATCACTCAGTGATGGAGTCAAACAGTAGTGAACCAGTAGCTGCAGCAGCTGCATATAATCTAGTGATATCTGATGAATCGATGTCAGCTGAGTCCAATGCAGCCACAGCTGATCCACGTGTACAGGAATTAGCTGACAAAGATCATATTCCGCTGGTTTCAACAACGCTGCGGACTATTCCTACCTCCCCGTCGATGGAGAATGTGTTGCTGGACACTTTGCCGATGGACGAGAGCATTGATCTTGGCAGTGAGAGTGTGCTTGACCAATCAGTGGCTTCCGAGTCACGTCTTGGCGAGGAAGCTTCGCAGGGAACAGAAGAGAGTGGTGTTAAGACTAATGAGATCATATCAGCCAAGGAACCATTGCGTACAGATGGCATGGGCAAAGATGATGTCTATTTTGATGACATTGTTGCACCTTCTGGTGAGATGGAAAATGAACAATTCACAGAAGATTCGCTCGGTGGAAATAATGAAACTTTGGTTATACTTGGAGCCACAGGTAATGATGATCTGTCTCAGCAAGTGACAGAAGCCAGTTCCGAGTTTGAAAGGATTGTCAGAGTTTCGGAGGAAAGATCTTTCGAACCTGACACTGCACACGAGGTGGAGTTCGTAGAAGAGAAGGGACTTCAGGCTGCAGAAAGCTCGCGAAGTCTGTGTAAGTTTTTCGATAACGAAGACAATGCCGGTGGAACCGATGTTGAAGGGAAGAGCTTTTTCGACTCTTTTACAACTGGGGATGAAGATCCAATTAAACCCTCGCCGAAAGTTCTTGAACCGATGCCAGTGTTACCACCACTGGCAATGCCACACGTTTCTTTATCAAGTTCACTTTCTTCAGCCGGTGCAACACCGAGCCCTGTGCATAGACTTTCTGATCCATCATCTCCATTTTTTGCTCCCCACCGGAACTCTGCTAGTGAAGGGTCTGTGTCCGAGTCGGATCCGTTTTCTGCCGGTATGTTTACAATTGATGAGGACCGTCGACATGATGCATGGATTCCGTCGGAATCTACTCGACTTATACTGGTGTCTGTACTGACGAATGCACCTGGTGTGCCGTTGCTCACTCACCACACTTGCAGCCCACACGTCATCTTTGAGGAATCATTGGTTTGTGGTTTGTTTATTTTGTGTGAGTCATTTGATAATAATGAAGAGATTTGCTGCCATTTTTGCAGCATAATTAAAAATTTGTACTGTAGTTTGATGCGAAAAAGACACATGTTTAGGGTGACACTATGCTAATAATTTACTGCATTGTATAGCCTCCATATGTATACATGTCATATATTTACTTTTTAACCACTTGTGTTCCAGTTGAAACTATTTTACAAATTCAGACATATATATGCTGTCTTCTACTTATTACCCATTGTATGTAAGGTACACAGTCCTTGATACTGAATAAAGTTTTTCTAATATTTTGACATTTTTGTGCACAATTTACCTTTTAATTTTGAGATAATCGTTGTCCATCTGTTGCTGACTCACTGAAGCTACGTTCTGGAAAAGTCGGTTGGGTAAACTAAAATTGAAAGTTGTAACTTATTTTGCATAGCTGTCAGTGAGCCATGTTTTTGATGTATATTATGTTGATATGTTCTTTGTATCTAGGGGGATCCGGTACGTGATATGGTGGCTCGGCTACTAGGAGAGCAGGAAGCTGCAAAGAGGTTGGTGCTAACTGCTGACAGTGTGCCACAGGATGAGATAGGACTGCGACAGCTAATTGTGAGTTGCATCATTCGTTTGTCTGCGAAAAGGCAGGTTTATGACAATCACTTCTGCCAGTTGCTCCTATATTCAGCTTGATGTCGCTTAGCATTTGTAGGCATTCTTGTCATCTTGTTGCTTTGTGCATTGTCCTGTTTACTGACAATTATGATGTATGTGTCGGTTTTTGTGCAATGTTGAAAAGAGTGTTTAAGTGGTCATGGAAAAGACAAATATGTCACAGATTAGCACAGGGCTATGTATAATATGATGTAATGGACCTGAAAGAGTAATGGCAGTCCACTGATGGATTTATGGATAGGAACTTAAGTGCTGCAAGGTTTAGCCTACTGTGGTGGCTGACTGGAATGACGTTTAGTCATTAATTTTCAATAAAAACTAATAGTGGGAATTGTACAAGAAAGTGCATGTCTTTTTAGCAACTTTTTACTTATTCACTAACCAGGCTGTCGCAGATGCTCTTAGGCACAATTAGTGAGTGTTTTTGTTTAGTCTTGTAGGCAGACTAAAATATTTGCATTCTCTAATAAAACAGATGATTTCTGATGCTTATCATTGCATTTACTTTATATTCCTTGTTTCTTGGTATTTTGTGACTAATTGAAAAGTTAACTATTGCAATTTCATTAATCTTTAAAAAATTTTTAAGTGTTAGTTGTGCTCAAGTTTTAGTTTTCCTAGTTTTAGTGCAGATCCTGATCGATGTCTGTATTTTTGGCTTTGGACTAGTTCTGCTTAATACTTCATCATTTGCTTTGCATGTTTGCTGACATGTTGTGATACATGATGATGGTAGAAAGTGGAGTGTTTTCATGCTGCCGTGGAGCTGACTCAGAGATTGTTGACCCAGTGTGGTCAAGGCATCAACACCTCAGCTGAATCTATTATTCAACATTCGGTATATTCTTTGCAGGTACAACAGCAAGTCTGCTGCTATTAGCTTCCAGCATAACTAGCTTATTTTGTGTTTTTTAACACTTTAATCTTTCTTTAAAGATAGAACTTAGCTGTTAATTCTACTGATGTTAGTTTGCAGTTTAACTGGCTTATATTATATTCAATCACGTTAAGCCGTCTTATGGCATGGTAGTTTAACAGTTAGCATATTGGACTGGTGATCTCAAGGTTGCTGGTTTGACTCTGGCTGTTTACACTGTCAGGTAACAATCCTGTAAGTTGTTCACAGATGTGTGTTTTCGTCATCAAGCAGTATAATTTGGTACCAGTCTAATCGCTGTGAATGTAATGGCAATATGTGGGAGAGAGTGATCTACCACCCATGTAGCTGAGCTGTGTTTGCTGGCTCACAGCTCTAAAATGGAGATGAGCATTGACCTCTAGGGTCACAGAGCTGTGAGAGGGCGATGTTAACTATGGAACCTTTACGTTTCTTATCAGGCCATCTCGTGCTACAGAATTGTGTCCGTAGTGAAATTTTATGGATTGTTTAATCTCAGCACAGTATGCATGTACATGTCACTCTGAGCTTGCAAAGTACTGAATTGATTGCAGCAACTGTAATAATAGTAACAGTAACATTAAGTAATGCTACAGTAATGAAAGTCTAATCACTTGGCTGCTTTTGCATAGCTACAGTTTCACAGTTTCCAATATTGGACTTGTCGCTCCTCACAACCACGTTACAAGTACGCTGCAACAATTACACTGGCTTCTGGTGCAATACCGCACCACCTATAAACTGTGTTTGCTGATGCATTTAATTCACACTTCACAAGCACCGTCTTATCTTACTGACATTGTCACACAAACAGCCAGTGTCACATCACGAACACGACTTCGGTCCGGCAGCAGTCTCCGCTACGAGCAACCACGTACACGACTAAAGTTCGGACAACGAGCGTTCTCCTACGCTGCACCAGCTGCGTGGAACAGTCTGCCACCATCACTTCAAGAACTATCTGACACTGCATCATTCAAACAAAACTTTAAAACTTTACTGTTTCAGCAAGTGTTTTATCTCTGAGTAGTTTTTACTTTTTGTACATTATCCTTAGGTTTTATTTTAGCTTTTAGGTGTGTTGTACACCACTGGTCACTTTTGTAAGTGGTTATTTTTTGATTGATTGATTGATTGATTGAATGTAATGGACATTGGATTAGATTATGAGATTGGTCGTTCTGTCTGTCGTTGTGTCTGTCATTCCGTGTGTGTGTGTGTGTGTCTGTGTACATGATGACTAATAATAGCAATGACATCATTGCACCAACAGCACAAGCAGCAACGCTGGCTGTTGCATTAACCTCCCTACCCTGCAGCAAAGTGGCTCTTCCTTCTGCCTCCTTCTTCCTTGTGTCTACATCACTTCACTTGGTGGAGATATGCACTCATCGAGCGCCTTGTTTGATCAAAAATGTGAATTTTGAGAAAAACAATTTTAACAGGTACTAAGTAATGTACGTTTGTTGCGCTGTCTGTCAGCTGTGGTTCTGTCGTCTGTCTCTGATGGTCAAATTGCACCTGTTCTCATCAGCTGAGACTGAGATAGAACAGTTTGGTGACCTGGATACTCCCGATCTCTACCACGAGTATTATGCATCGTCAGCTGGACCTCTGCGTCGAGGTAATTACACTTTATTTTCTCTATTCACCGAGGTTAAAAAAACCTAGGTTTTATTGAAAAACCTAACCCACTGTGTTCAGTGGTGTTCCAGGTATTTTTTGAGTTGAAATACTTATTTACTTGTTGACGTATGTGCACCTTGTGATACGCTGGAAGAATGTGGAGTGTTGGCCGAATTTGATGGGTCTGAGGGTTTCTGTGAGTTTCCTGCTATTAGAAATGAGTACTGCTAGATAATGTCTGTGTCAAGTAAATGTTGGAAAATTTGCATACTTGTAGCTTTGAAGTTTTAAAAACTTAACCATAATAAGCATTTCCTTATTAGTATTTTTATGCTTGTCCTGATTTTTACTATTATGTGACTGATTTTTTTGTGGGAATTGTGTGTACCGTGAACATTCTGCGACCATTTGTTTTTTTTAATTTTAAGAGAAATAGAATGCAGTTTTTCAACTATTTTTTTACTGATTTCTGTGGGGTTATGTATGTATGCCATGAACTTTCCACGACTTTCTGCTTTTTTTCTTTTTTATTTGAAGACGGAGAATGCAGTGTAGCACTGCATATATAGATAGTGATAATAAGTAAGTAAATGGTTATTTGTTGCTTGTATATACAGGGTCGATGGTGCCATTTGACATGAGAATGTTGCATGCTGAATTGCCACAGCATGTTGGTCGACTGCATGATTCTGTGGATAGACTCTCACATCTACGCAGTGTTATATCTCAGGTCGTGTTTGATTTTATATATTGCATTAAACTCTGTTTGCACTAGTTTCAATAGTGTAAAGTTCTGACTCGCCAGAAGTGCTTCACGATACATGAGATGATTGCACCTGCTCCTTAGCGACGTTAGTTTACACTGACAACATGGTCACATGCTGGTTATTCAAGACTATGCCGTTGTCAGATATGACAACTATATAAAGTCACACGGAAATTATTTTAGTTTCCAAGCAGTTTAATTTGATACTGGCAAAATGACGGTTGGGCTGGAGAAGTAAGTATGGGCCTGACGTATAGTGATGGCAGAACGTCATCGGGTCTATAACGTAACCTGTGCTGATTGCCTAGTTTGGGTTAAGCCCTGCCTTACACTTGTATAAGTTGTATCATTTTTTTCAGCTGGCGAGTATGGGTAATTTTACATCGTATGCAGCCGGTTAATGTAGCTTGAGTTGTGCTAATGTCTTTAGGAATTTTCTGATTATTTTGGGATTCTGCGAGTAATTTCCAAATACGGTAATAAGTTTTATGGAATTAGTCCTAACGTAGAGTGACTTTCATAAAAATGGCAGCTTGAACAAAAGGAACAAAAGTCAAAACTTGTAATGATGATGGTGGTGATCTACCGGTAATTGTTTGCTTATTTTCTTGCGAGACTGCTGGGTTTCAGATGCTGAGAAACTTGGAGAATGGTTTGGCAGAAGATGGAAATATGATACAGCTGAATGAGACCAGCCTCCTTGGTGAGTGTTTATCGGTGATCTTTTTCCATCAGTTGCTCTTGTAGTGCGAAGTGGACTATTTGCTGTTGTAATCCATGACAAGGTGTTTTTCGAAAGTATTGGCATGTGCAGCAGTTTTGTTAATTTTCATTGAAACAAATTCATGTTTATTATTTACTGCTGGAGTTATGGTGTTTTTACTATTATTTTTTCATTTCATAACTGTGATAGCCCCTGTTCTCCAATAGACAGCATTCTGAAATTAATGACTGTCTGAAGGATAATGGGGAAGATTATTAGAACTACCGTTATTGTTAGTTATTTATGCATGCATATAATGAAGTTCTTACAAGTTTAAGTTTAGCCTTTTTTGTGTTTTGTGTTTCTGTAAAGGTTAAACTTACCGTTTCATTACCGTGTGTTTGTGTGCATTCTGCCTGTGGAGGCCGTCCCCAAAATGACCTATACTGTGTTGGGTGGAATGTTAAACCCTACACACTTTTTTCTGTGATACTTTACAATAATTTAATTGTTATTTTGTTTTTTTCCAGATATGTCTTGTGTGTTCCAGTTTGTATTTCTCCATTATTTCAGCTTTCACTTTTTCTTGCTTTAATTTTACAGAATAGTTGGATATGTGAATTTGCTGTTACACAAACAACTGCTTTCTTTTTCAGTTGTTTGTTCATGTTGTGCTTACAGAATTGTATGTGGCTATCCATGTGCTGTGAGTTGATCTATGCCATGGGCCATAAAAAACGTGGCACTTCACTTTTGTCTATATCTTCACCAATTATTGACCGATTTTCAAAATTTTTTGACTGGCAAACTTTGCGGACAATTTGCAATAATGTGATTATTATATATCCCACCACACAGTAAATGTGTGTCTACATTACCTAGTGAAATAGAAATGTAAACTAAAACTAACAATAAAAACAAAAATTTAAGTTAATAAAAAAACAGCAGACCAACAATGCAATGAATGATCTGTATGACACTAGACTGTGTTAGACCCGCTGTAAGTTTGGTCTGAGGTGTTTTTTTTTCAATTTTACCTAAATGTTTGTCTGTTATTATTATTATATATGCATATTCTATTGATATTTCATAAGGTAGTGTAGAGAAGCATTTATGGTGTGGTGGGATATGTAATAATCGCGTTATTGCAGATTGTCCGCAGAGTGTGCCAGTGAAAGAATTTTAAAAATCGGTCATTAATTGGCGAAGATATGGACAAAAGTACAGTGCCACGTTTTTTTGGCCCACCCTGTAAAAGTACATTAGTACAGTGTTTGATTGATGAACAAGATTCAAAGTCATTTGCACTAGTTAACGTTACTTGAATGTAGCATTTGACTGCATTTTTAATGCTAATTTCAAGTGGTGGGGTCCATCATCCTGTCTTACACTATCACTTACAATTGTTTTTGCCGTATAGCATCCCATTCTGTGCAACAGCTCTAGCAAAGTGCGCCAGTGTGACAGACAGACAGACCACGCTACAGCAATATTTGTTGCTGACTAAGAATGACTACAAATGGTTGCTGTGCTCAATGAAATTGCCTCATTGTAGTGGCATTAGTATTTGTGTTGTTTGTTTAATATTTTGTAATGCTTATTTGCGTGCAGCATCTAAGGAGCTGTGGCATGCCCGGAAGAACAGGGTTCTGTATGCGCTGGGAAACTGTCTACTAAGTGCAAAGGTGAGTTAGTCTCATTTGTTGGTTTGTATCGATCTCTTAGCTGAAAAATAAATTGCATTTATTATCTCGGTACTGATGCTATATGTATCTCGTGTTGCTGCTGCGTCCCATGCAAGTCCCAGGAGCTTAGAATAGGCCCAAACCTTTTCCTTGCTGGATGGCATACGAGGCTCGTAAACTAGTGGCCAAATTTTTGAAACTTTTCTAAGACATATTTCAAACATCTTTCTATGTCAGATGATTTAGGGCTTCCATAGAAGTTTTCTTTTCCCAATTTTCGATGGCTTTCTTTGCCTTTCCAAAGTACTTCTTCTTTTCTTACCTTCCTAAACTAGTTCAACCAAATCAAGTGCACTTATACCAACCATGTGACGTGATCACTTTAGTTTTAAAACTTCTTAGGAAAACTTCTTATCTTGGCACATCAACGGGAAGTGCGATTTACTCACCACTTCGTTGTTTAAGTTGACCAAACGTCAATTTGCTTTATGTACTCATTGTTTGTTTTATCACAGTGTCACGCAAACAACATATGATGTCACATATGACGTCTAAGCCAAGTGTCAACATTCCGTACTTTTTACAGATTTTGTTTTCTTATGCAGCTTTCGTCGTGTAAGACTAGGTTAGTGCTTCCCTACATATTTGCCTAAATTCTTTTTAAGAAGTTTCCAAAGAAGGTTTTGAAAATTGTGTACTTTTTTCAAAGTCTTCTTTGGAACATCTCAAATTCTTCCAAAGACATTTTCAAAGAACTTTTGAAAGTCTGCATACTTTCTTTGGAGAAGAAGTTACAAAGATCTTCCTAAGAATTTCTGAAGATTTGGCCCCAGGTTTCCAGTTTTGTATTGGTATAGTTGGAATGCATATGTGTGTGTAATATGGTTGCGGGTGACCTTGGTGATTAGTTATATAGCAAGATCATTTACCAATCTGCATTCACTACTCCAAATAGTAGCCTGCTGATGGTGACCCGACTGAGATTTGAACTTAACGACTTCTTGCTCATGACCTTGGCACCTTGCAACCAAGCTTCACTTTCATTGCAGGCATCTTTTTGTAATCATTCAGAACATGCAACGAGAACTGCTTGCAGTATGCAGACATTGATGTTGTTGCTGTGTCTTCACTGTGCTGCAGAACTATGCAGCAGCACTGCAGATCTACACGCAGCTTGTTGATAGCGACCCAGTCAACAAAGCCAATCTCTTCAGTGGAATTGGACGAATTTATCTGCAGGTTGTACTGGCACTTGTAATATAACATTCGATAATGTTCTGTTGTGATTAATTTTGTGTATTGTCCAATAGTCTTGGACTGTTTACCCAGCAGAGATTTGTGGACTGTACGTGGGTTTTTTTGTGGATAAGCATCTCCAGAATACCGATCTGTAGATGGACTAAATAATTTGATTTTTTTCATGGTACAGGTCCTAGCTAGCAACTAACTTACCTCTTGTTTTTGATGTTGTTGTAATTATGATGTTGCTTTGTAGATACTTTTGTTCAATTTGAGCTAAGAGATTCAACAACTTTCGTAGAAACTGGCCATTTTATCCACTCTGCTGAACTCATCCAATTCACAGATAATTATTGTTATTGCAATAAAATAGGCAATAGATAGTACTAATAATAATTATTTTTTTATTATTGTAATTATTAACCTGTGTTTGTTGGTTGTTGTCAGATGGGTGTCGTTAATATGACTTCAAAATATTTTGAGCTCGCAGAAAGCGTTGACGCGTCTAGCAGTCAGAATCTTTTGAGCAAGTAATTGTTTTTATTTAGATTTTTGATGTGTCAGTAAAATGCTTTAATTTTGATAAGTCTCTAAGTTTTATGACTGTTGATCTGATTAATCTTTGAACAGATTGAAAAATTAAAGTATGTATTTCTGGTATATGGTTATCTTCACAAATAGACGTGTTCATTAAAGGTTCCTAGACACCAAAATTAATGTATACAGTTTATCCATTTTTTTAAAATTGCATAATGCTCTGATAATTTGGACAGTAATATCAGCGCCCAGCATTTTGTCAACAAAAAGAAATTTACCTTTGAAATCGACGATCTACGAAAATCACGTAAAAAACGTGCCGCCATATTGGCATGTAGACGCCCCCGGTGACGTCATCACGCTAGCCAATAAGCATCATGAATATTAATGGCCTAGCCTAGACTGACGACGTTACCGGCTAGGCCATTAATATTCATGATGTCTTTAGGCTAGGCTCATGACGTCACCGGGGGAACTGGTAAATTAGAATTTTTTTCCAAACATAATGTAATGGCGCATTTTCTTTGAAATTGCACATTAATTTCGTATATTTATGAAGCTCAAATCATCATATTATATATGCGAAGTTAGATGTCTAATTTAAATCTACATAAATTGCGCGAGTGAATTTGATTCTCTCAGCGAACCTTTAATTGCGTAATTAATTTAAAGGTATACAGGGTGGGCCAAAAAGTGAACCAACTTGTTTTTGTCAGAACTTTGTCAAATCTCCACCAAATTTGGTAATTTTTGGCACACAGATAACCAAGACGATAAAATTATGTGAAGTATACTCACTGTTTACTTCACTTAATCTGTGTCAACGCACTACCGTGTAAAATGCAGATGCTTCAAATTGTTACATTACTTGGTGATCATCAGTATCAGATTGCTTACCTTTTTATTATCAGTTCGACAGGAAGTGCCACGTGATTTAATAATTTTGTGGTATTAAATATTTTACGCTGAAAATAGCAGACAACAAAATAGCCGACTTATGAGCTCAAAACCCATCTAATCCATGAATGAGTGCTGTGATATTGATCAGTTGATCGTTAATGTCGCTATCAGTCGTTTCATCACGTCTAAGCCATTGTGTACATTTTGGTATAAATTTTAAAAATTTGGAAGCGTGTTGTTATGTTACACAAACTTATAACTCTGCTAAATAAATCGCATTTTAGTTTATCGTGTGCTTAATTGAGTCGTTAGAACTTTCATGGTAACAACAACTAAGCATTATGCAACAATTTGGAGCATCTGCGTTTTACACGGTAGTGCACTTACGTAAATTAGGTGGGGTGGACAGTGAGTATACCTTGCATAATCTTATCGGCTTGGCTATTTGTGTGCCAAAAATTATCAAATTTGGTGGATATTTGACGAAGTTCTGATAAAAACATTTTTATTTATATGGGTCATTTATTGGTCCATCCTGTACATAACTTGAATCTTCAGCCTGTGGCTGTTGTTGAACGTTTGTTTACCAATGCTGTCTGGCTGGCTCTTCTGTATGATGTTAAGCTATACAATTTGGAGTTTGTGCCTGTAATTGACAGAGGTCTACTGCAGCTGGCCCATGGCAACTTTGCCGATGCTTACGAATATTTCAAGAAGCTCACAGAACGCAACAGCAGCAACGTTGTGGTCAGTGTCCGCTGTGTCTGTATAGTTTGCAGAATTGTTAATTCTGCAGTGTAACGTTACAAAATCTACTGATGTTTATGGTGTATGAGGGCCATCCCAAAAGTTTCCGGCCTCGACATATTAGACAGTAATATTTTCCACAATCTATGTATCAGTGAAACTTACATCCTTCACTGACTCGTACAAGTTTGCTGCTGACATGATGTCATTGTAAATTATGACATCATAGAGCATTAAACCGAAACGATTTAGAGCGCTAATGCAAACAGCATAAAATCAGGATCACTGTTGCATGACAATTTTCCAGTCTGTAGCTGGATTTACCAATCTGGTTTTCCATGGCATCTGATTTTATGAAAGCCCTGACAAATACGTTTATGAATTTCTTATTTGCGTCTGTATGTATACTATTGTCTAATCTGTGGTGGTCGCAAATAACAGCATTTCAGACAATTACGATGTAATGCCAATATTTTACAGTATCAAAAAAGTTATTGAAAATTTAACTGTTAATTATATCAGTTGTGTTAACGAAAGGCCAATCAAGATTTGTGACTGGTTACATGGGCCCCTGATGGGCAGGGGGCTGGCAGTGAGCGCCACGCCCTAGTCTTTTAATTTCAGCACTGCACCCCAGTCCAAAGTCTACAGCAATGATTTTCAACAGGGGAACCCAGGGTTCCACGAGCATCTGCCAAGGGTTTCGCGGCTCGTCAGTAAAAACAAAAAATAAAAATAACCTAGCATGTGAAATTACGTCAGAACAAGCCATAGAAGTACTACGCGCCGAATGCTCAGTTCCAAATTAGCACTTGTCGCCATCCACTTTTGCATACAGTGTTGAATATTTTTGTTGTTGTTAACAATGTTAGAATATTTGCATTGAACACCGAACACTAACTTTGTGGAGTTTGCCTATTAGCGCAACTGGCTGGGAGGTCCAGACCCCCTGAGCTGTCCGTGGGCATAAAAACGTGTAAGATCCAGTGATAATTTTTGGTCCGTTAGCGACCGACTCGTAAACTGTTTTTGGTTACGGGTGAAATAAAAATGATAAATAATATTATCTAATACAGTAAAATTGAACAAGACTTTTGCCTGCTGCTTTATCGTCAGCGTTTCAGGGTTTTGCTCCAGACTCCCGCATGTTTTTTGTCTTTTGACTCTGCTGGGGACATGGGTCCCCAGACATTCTGAAAATTCCACTTTGCCTATGCCATTGGACTCACAGATCATTGCATGCCATGGGGTTCCGTGAGTGATTTTGACACTTATGTAGGGTTCCGCTGCAGCAAAAAGGTTGAATAACACTGGTCTGTTGTAGCTCTACCGTATCTCATTTCATTTTGTTTTTCTTATCGATATTGTACAGATTTTGCTATGTTATGTTCTGTTTTGCAATGGCGTTTGACCATTGTTTAATAAAAGATTTTTTACTTACTTACTTACTTACCCATCTGGTTGTTCACGACTATGGCTTAGTACACTAAGATCACTCTTCGTATAATAATTCTATGACCCCCAGTGACTATTATCTATTTTGAAATCTGAAATTTGATCATGGTGGTTTCTGCTATCCACAATGATGAACGACTCGAGCCTCTTTCGTTGACGCTAAAAATTACATAAATTACAATGATGCCATATCCGCACCAGACTCACATGAGTCAGTAAAGGATGTACGTTTCACTGATGTATATGTATATTACGGAAAATATGATTGTCTAATATGTCAAGGCCAGAAACTTTTGGGATGACCGTCGTAGATTCTGATAATGATGATGGTAAAAGGTACTTCTGAGAAGTATAGATTATTTGACTGATTTATTGATTGATTTTTTTTATTGTTTACCTGCTTTTTTGAATAATGATGGAAGGGTTTTTTGTGTTGTCAATGTCAGGCTGTGAACAACCTGGCCGTCTGTTCGCTGTACCTGGGTCGTCTCAAGGAAGCCCTAGAGCACTTGGAGTCACTCATACATCAGGACCCGGCCGGTAACCTACATGAGGGTGTCGTGTTGAACCTCTGTACTCTGTATGAACTTGAGTCATCTCGAGCTTTTACCAAGAAACAGAATTTGCTCGGTCTCGTTGCACTGCATAAAGGCGATGGCTTCAACGTGGCATGCCTCAAGCTTAGCTGAGAAGACTCTGTCTGCCGTCGTGTGTTTATGTATTGTGAATTGGAGGTCTAATGCCATTTGTTTTGCTGTCATGTAACAGTTCTGGTCAGCGAGCAGCATAATTTGGTACTACCAGCGGCCACATGTGATGTTTCACAGCTTGAAAGGTCAGTGTGAGCCTCAGGGTAGAAATTAATGACTTGCAAAGGTGATGGTGGTGGTGATTTGTCTGCCGACAGGTGAACCATCTTATGATATAACCAACTACCAGGTCAACTCACCTTTCTATCCTTCCGGAATAGGTAAATCGAGTACAGGTCTGTTTGGCTGGGGTTAATCCTGGCCACATTCACTTGTGTCAGGTCGCAGTTAATGCTGTGTGATCCCATATGGCAGGTGACGCTCCGTGGCTCTGAGATAGATTTCCTGTGAAGTGCTGTAAACAACTTTTACCTTTTATGACATAGGGCAACTTCGTGGATGACTGTCTTATTATAATAAAAACGCCATCTTCTTATCGTATATGAGACTTGTTTTAGCTTTGTACGTCTAGGCCCATAATTGTGCTGCATATGCTGTGATGTTCCTTTGGCTTTTGGCAGTACATGTGCACTAATCCATATATTCTTCCGCTGTTACTGATTGTGCATTATCATTTTGAGCTTTTTGAATTTTTTATCCAAAGACATTTCTGGGATGTTTATATTATTTCAGTGCAAAACGTACAGCCATGTTTGGTCAGCAAAACACTTGTTGTACACTGTAGGAAAATGCAAGTCTGTTGTTTCTTGTTTTTTGTTGTAATTTTTTTCCCGAGATTTTCAGGTTTTAACATGTTGAAAGATTTACACATTCGGTTCTCGCTTTCATATGCTGTCATTCATTGATTTTAGATTGATGTCTTATTGTTAATTAATGAGATGGACATGTTCCAAATTTTCCACGAAACTGCTTATGTATTTCTTTGACTGTGAAATCATGTTCCAGTGATATTTGTTAGCGGGACGTTAAGTGCGAATGCTATGCCATTTTTACTATATCTGTGTCAGATAAAAAGATGTCACTGTCAGATTTATTTTTACAACAACTTTGGAAAATATAGTCCGGTTTCAATAACACTTTCACTTTTTGCATTAATTGATAAACTGCAGAAGAGATGGTAGCAAACATGTAAGACAGAAAACGTTTGTAAAGAAGTTTTTTTTATATTTTGCATTTAGTTTTGCGCGTCCGTGTTGAAAATGATTTTCACAGACGTTTTACATCAAAAATATTGCAAACTATTTTAGCTCGATTGCACATGGCACGAAGACAGACCGAGGATGATGTTAACGTGTAAAATAAAATGCGCAGAAGTCGAATAATTTAATTGTTTTTTTAAATTTTACACGTTTCACCGTGGTATGAGGCAGGTAGATAAAAAGCTAGTAGCAGGAGGTGTGGGGCAAATTTTTGGCTGTCGGAACATTGTTGGAAAGTCTTTGTGTGAAAATTTTGAAATGCCAGTTCAGTTGCGTTGGCCTACAGGCTACAAAGCGAATGAACTAGCAGTTCAGTTTATTTCGTTCGCTCTGCACGTTTCTTAAGTGTGCTTTCCAGGCCCGTAGAGAGCCACAGCGGGGCCCAGGGAAACATTCTCGCGGGGCCCCTATGAGAAGAAATTTTTTTGAATTTTTAAAAAAATGCTTTATATTTCTGCGCGACGGTGGGGCCCTCCAAACGTCGTGGGGCTCGGGTAACTTAGGTGCCTACCCCCCCCCTACTCCACACCGAATCAGGTAAGCTTCTAAACAAACAATTAGTCTCGAACGACAGAAACGCCTTCAGTAGTTGTTTCAAATATTCGAAAGTATCTAATGTTTCGCAAGTTGCATAGACGCGTATATAGACGGACATCTCGAAGTGCAACTTGGTAAACAAAACCTTTATTGAGAAAACGATAAAAAGAACTCGCCGCATCAACTCTGAGCTGAATACGTTGCTCGGAAATTCCTCCCTGTCGTTCAGTAAGTGGGAATTACATATACATCAGACATCCTTGCGGAGATCAGTAACTCCGACGCTTAAATGTGCCGTCTAGTAGTTTTGCGTACCGATGGTTCGATTGGCTGATCTTTAACTCGGGAACGCTTCTTACTAGGCAATCACTGGCACTGACAGCCGTAATCGAGACAAATAAGGCAAACTGCTCAAAACGTAACAAGATACCCAGCTTCGCTAGAGTGCGCCGACCGTACCGCCTATAGCCTAACCGATGGCTAGCGTACGACTTTCGGTTGCAGAACGAAAGCGATTTCCCAGAGTGGCTACAGTCCCATACGCGCTATGGAGACGCTGCTATATCGAACATAACGAACGCTATAATCAGCGCTAGAATACAATACGGTAATTCGGCGCACGTGGGTGATAACTGCAGCAGCAACATTTTATTCGAAATTGCGTCCAAACCGCTGCAGATAAAGACGGGCGACATGGTTACTATTGAAAGCATATAGGAACTCGTCATCGCCCTATCCTCACCAATGAATGGTAAATCCACTACATCTATAAGCCTGCACTCCTAGTACGTCTGAACAAACCGTTTGTAGACCTGTGTCTGTAGGCTTAGGTTATATGTGCGTACAGTGAATGACAGTAATACAGCACACAAAAGTTCTGATGATGTTTCCGTTAATCCTCCAAGGCAAACTTACTAAACGTACTTACGATCGTGGAGAAAAATGCAATTTACAAAAACAATAACAATTGTGAGGAAAAAACAAAATAAAGGCGCTGGCTCACGAAGAAAAATCTCGTTTGAAACTTTGAAGGTCTTAGGAAAATTCCCCTAGAAAATTTTGAGAATTAGGCTTCCGGCCTCCCTGAAAATCATCTTGGCTCAGACAATGTCTGTTGGAGGGAACGGGGAGACGGACGCGCGACGAAGTTGTCCGAAGAAAGAGCGGTTCGTCGGATAGAGGTAGTAGAGGTGTGGATGGTGTTTCGGCTGGCAGGCAGGCAGCTCGGACGGACTCCATGTTCCGTTGACGCACGTTGATCCGGAAGGTCCAACCAGCTGGTAGTGTTTGTGGCACTGGTACTCAATCTTGTCGTTGTGACCCACCGGCTGGACGTACTGCCGGTACTCGTATTTTCCAATGTGCCCCACCAGCAGCACGCGGCCGTGCGTTATGTTGCCCGGGTAGTCGCACGTGTCTGAAAATTATAACGTAAAAACGTATCAACGTCCTTCCAGAGCCACAGAGCGGCACTGATCTCCGTTTCCTTAGCCTTTAGCCAGACACCAGTTAACACTGCAAAACCACAGATACGGAGCTAGTGCAACGCACAGTGTGCTTTCGCTGATACTCATCGCGCCTACCCACGGACGGATGGCCAGGCTGAGTTGACCTGGATGGCTGGTTACATACGGAGACCTCACAATATGTTAGGCTAACAAATCAGCTTAAGCACACACGCCATAAGCACAAGTGCACAACGAAATGCGACTCCGCCTATTGCGACACATTTCTCCATAGGGAGGTTTGTCTGTCTGTCTGTTACACTCGTGCACTCTGCGTAAACCGTTCAACGAATTTGCATGCCAATTGGCAGCTACAATTCCGGGGTCAATGCAGTGACACACTGTGCCATATGAAGGAGATTTGGAAGTCGATCGAATTCCCAGCCAAAACATTGCTTCCGACTCACGATAAAAAAGATGAATTACGATTTAGCCGGTGGCAACATTGATCAGCGATTCTACTTTTTACCGAACTACTCTGGTTATTGTTGTTATTGTTAGAATAAGCAAACGCAAGAACGAAAAAGCACACCATACTAACTCGGCTCGCACACAGGCCGGACTTTGGAGGGGTGGATCCAGTTGCCGTACTGACAGACGAGGTAGTTATCTCCGACCAGATTGAAGCCGAAGTCACACTCATACAGTGCTCGGGCTCCGTGTCGCTGGCGGTGATATCGCACGATCCCATTCTTTATATCACGAGGCCGACGCTCACACGGAGCTGCATATAGACACAGAGGTGGATTTAGGCATGTTTAGCGGAACAAAGGCTCGACAAAAAGGAGCCCCTTCAGTGGCGTCGTGGGTTAAAAATTAACAGGAAGATGCAATTTTTCGACGGACACTGCATGCGAATTTCCGACAGCGGAGATAATGGCTGCTCAAAATTTTAATCTGGGCCTTGAGATTGTATACCCGTCTGTCGATGGTCCCCTATTCAAGTACTAACCAGGCTCATCATAGAGTGACTTCGTCGCAATTAGGTGTAAGTGCTGATCCAAAAATGCGTCATATATCTGATAAGAAATAATGCAGCAATTAACTACCTATGTACAGAGTACAATATCAGTGTTCTTAGTATGGTTTAGCCACTAAATTTTTAACAATATCGCACGAAAAACGAAGCGTTTTTTCACCAATAACTGTTCAAATAATCTTAGGGCGGGTACAAGGCAACAAAAGTGAACTGAGCTGGATTGGACTGAAATGCCAGTTGAAATGCGTTGCACGAACTGTGCAAAGCGAACGAAGTGGCATAAAATTTATTTAATTTTAAGTTCATTCAAGAAAGAAAAAAATTAAAACGCAGACCCGGCGTGCATTCCGGCGTCGTTAGCCAGGTTCCATTGTGACAGCAGGTCGTTGTAGAAGTACCGGGGTAGAAGCCGTGGTGGCAGTCGTACTGCAATATACTACCGTGCTTCACTTTCCTGCCAGGTCTGATACCGTCAGGTACCACTATGCTGCCGTTGGCGACTGGAAGCAACGTACACGGACCTACACCGATAATCAATGTGAGTAAGCAAGTTGCTTTTGTCTGACAAATGTCAGTCGCACAAGCATTACATGAAAGTCAATAAAACACGCACACCATCATAGGCAGGTAATACGCAAACAAGTAAATTGCAAAACATTTAATATGCAATACCCTAAACACTAGTTTACTTGTGATTAAAATACGTCGTGGTACTAAAATTCTCTACAAAATGATAGCTTTAACGACTGAAAAAACAGTTGCCTGTCTTTGCATTTGCATCTGTTTTAAATTAATTGTCTGCCTATGCTATGTACTGTGGCAGTAGTTTGTTTAAAAAAAGCAACTATACCACTCACTCCAACACTTTGGCATTGGGTGCGACCAGCTGCCGTTAGGTAAACACTCAGTGTATTCGAAGTTGCCTTCAAGCAGCATACCTTCCTTGCACCTGCACCATACATGCATGCGCACTCAACCACTGCTGGACGCCAGAATGCAGAGCATCGCATCTACAGTTTTCTAAAAAATGTTTTTCAAAATGCAAATTTCAGATGTTAAATATTTATCTGATTATAAAATAAAACAGGCTATAACAAGCAAATGCGTATGTTATTTTATCAACATTTATTAAAACAGAGTAAAAATGTATCGTGTAAAGCGTTTTTCTATTCTGCTTATACAAAGAGACCGACTTTAAGAAAAGCAAGCTCATAAATTATTTTTTTTTATAAATGCATCAAACTCTAATCAATCTTTAGACTTTTTCACCAATATACTCTGCGGTATATTTCCAGTGATTATAAAAAAATTATTGTGATTTTTTTTTATATTTTTCGCAAAAAGCATTCTTTAATTTGTTTTTGCAACGTTTTTTAATTTTTGTTATAAATGTTTAATCGCCAGGGCAAAAGGAAGGTAATTTAAAATACTTTTATACAAAAAAATGAAATGTTAATAATAAAATAATGGCACAAGTTTTATTTTACATTCAAAGACTAAAGAACTATCCTGAAACAGCAAACCTATGGGGTGTTTACATGATCCAGCAAACGTCCAGCAAACTTTTAGCAAATCCATCATTAACACGTGTATCTTGAATGCATTTGCTGGAAGTTTGCTGGACGTTTGCTGGATCGTGTAAACACCCCATTAGTCAATACGCCAGGTACAATGAAGTTAGGCCTACATTTTGTATTCGACGTTTGGGCCTACAAACGTTTTTCTATTTTTGTAATCAAAATGTGTTTTAATGTTCCTAAAAATTTTTATTACGTTCATTTTATTCACGTTCGTATCTGCGTACTTGAATTCAATGTAGGATCCCACTGTCGTATTCTCCGCGCTTCGGAAAAACAGATCTCCGTTTGGGAACGCTCCCGGATGTCCGCAGTTCATGCCTATAACAACCAACCAATAATATTAGTATTATTTGTTTTTACATTCACGACAAAGCCGTAGTTGAGTATTTCAACAGTTAACAAAAACAATTAGTCTGTAAGTGGCCATCAGGCCGATACCCCAACTGATCCTTAACAAAAAACTGCTATGTAATAATGTACTATTAAACCCCTGCACGACAACTGAAAGACGCTGCAACAGAAGGAAAACACGCTCGCTGTCATCACCAGAAGACGTAGCAATATTTCTACCAACATCGCTTAGCAGATCACGAATTACGAGCCGACATGTCAATTCAGCTCAGCCCAGTTTATTTCGCTCCGTCTGTACGCATCTTTTAAGACTAAGAAATAGTGTTAATTTTTTTTGCTTATCTAAAGTGTACTGTATAATGCAATTTTGTTTTTAATTCAACATCATTCTTGATGCGTTACAGCTATGCGGTAGGCGTCTATGGCACAATGTGCTTGTCGTTTGTCCGGCTGTCTGTCTGTGGGTAAAGGATGTATTGTGGCTAAATGGTGCGAAATAGGGTCCAGGTTGCTATTGATCACATTGATCACTAATAGAGAGCCACATATTGACTTTCAAATAAAATGAAAATCATCGACCTTGGATGACCTTGAAAGTCAGTACTGCAACAGAAACTGTATATGTTGTAGGGCATTTTTCCTAGTGACGGCTTGGTTTCTTGTCACAGATGAAAGCTAAGGGCCTCACATACGTACGTGTGCATGCGGCGGGTTGTCCACTCCACGTGCCGTTACGTAGACAGGTGCGCGTTGCGGCGCCAGTCAGCTTGTAGCCGGTGTCACACGTGAACGACACCTTCGAGCCAAACCTCGGTATCGCATCTTCGTTCATCACTCGTCCATGGCGCAAGGACATCAGCTTTCGACATGCGATTCCTGTGCATCACCAACAGAATTTCAACCTCTAATGGCCAATTCACATCTACCACACAACTCAACTGTCGTGACTGTGGGTGACAATGCAATGACGTCATTAGCAGTGTGACGTCACGCTGCAGTGCACAGACCACGCGTTGTTTGGTAGCCTGGCTGAGCGGTTGAGTTGAGTTGAGTTGAGTTACGTCGGCAATTTGAGTTCACACAACGCGACTGAACTCAGTAGATGAGTTGTGTTGGATCGCGTCGGCGTCGTAGGTGTTATGCCTTGGAGTACAATTGGTTGATTTTGCGCCAAGCAGGATTAAAACAAGCCTGAAAAGACACACAGAAGATAGACTGGGAGAAACTACGCAACATGGTACTAAAACAATTTAAAAAGCTGACTACAATAACTCCATAAACGCGAATAATACACATCACGAGTGCATTGTGTTTTAGAAAAAATCAAGTCTTTGTCTCACTGACGTCGGCAGGTGGGCAGTTTGCCGGACCATCGGCCGTTGGCCTGGCAGACACGGTACGGTCGACCGACGAGCTGATAGCCACGCAGACATGAGTAGCTGACTCGCTCATGGTACGTGAACGCACTACCATTGCGCACACCGTTCGCTATCTCACCCGGATGACCACAGCTACGCGCTGCACACAATCAACAACATCGGCAGAAGATTTGTATACAAATTTTTACCTTATTTAAAATTGATTACTTTGTTATTTGTTATGCGGTCGTCCTACGACTACTCGTCGTGCTCCTCCGTCTGTCCGACCGTCTGTCTGTCCGTTACGTACAGGCTCCTGATTCAAAAACGAGAAAGCGAAAGAAAAATAAAATTAGTATTACTATAAACGTACCCCAAATAGGAGTAACTGACGTACCAATAATCTTAGTTCAAAAAGTCGAAGGTCAGGGAGAAGTCGGCAATGGCGTAATATTTTTAGGCCTAGTAATTGACGCAGCTCTTTGCGCGAATTTTTTTCACCAGTCTGTTTAACCAAATTTACTTAATTGCATGCACAATTTTTTTATTTTTTTTTGTTTGGCATTTTAATATTTTAACGCAGCAGTTGACTGCAACGCGAAATAAAGATGTTGACGAAAACAAAGAGCAATTATTACTAACGCGAGCAGGTGATCTGCGGTCCAACCCATCGACCTTCGTCGACACAAATGACACGCACCGGTTCATCCATGCTGTACCCGCGCCGACAGCGGTACACCAGCTGAGTACCGAGTGAAAACCACGTCCTTACATCACTGACCTCATGGTAAATCAGTCATGGTAAACCAGTTGAGTGCCGAGTGGAAAAGACGTTCTGGTCTCGCTGGCGTTATGTCTGCCGTGCGGTACAACTGGCGGCGACTGGCATCTCTTAACACTGGTAGGCCTACTTGACCACTCCACTGGCACCTCTATATAGCAGTCATAATAGCGATGGTGTAGTAGGCTCAGTTGTTAATAGGCCGCATTACGCGTCTTGTTCGTCCGTCCGTCCGTTTGTCTGTCCCGTACATGCACCTTACTCAAAAAACGTGGAAAACAAAAAGAAAATTGGTGTAGGCGTTCCCCAGGGCGTGTAGCTGGTACGCCATTTTTTAGTTCAAAAAGTCATTGGTTCGCGTAATATGTCTGAAAGGAAATGATCACAAAAATTGTCCTTGGAGAGCAGATCTAATCGAAATTAACATTAATTTTATATATAAACTATTTTAATTTTTAAAAAGTAGTTTTAGTAGGCCTAGCTTCTAAGCAAGCGCCGAAAAGTAAGTACGGCGTCAATATATGTAGCGCATAGACACCAGAAACGGCTCGTATATGCGCTGTTTATATCTAATACATCAGTAATTTGAAAAGGAAAATAATAGTAGTATTATCGATCGCTATATTTGTACTAGTGCGACCACAAACCGTTAACGCGGCAGATGGGAGCAGAGTCGGTCCATGTGCCGTTTGACTGACATATTCTTTCGACCACTCCGTACAGCGTATAGCCTTGGTCGCACGAATATCTCACAATACTCCCCGGTCTGTAAGCTCGCCTACCCGACAATGACGTCACCAATTCCCAGCTTCCGTTCTGTACGTCGCGCACTGGTCGACAACGTTTCCTGCCTGAATCACGCATGTCAAAAGCGAAAATGTCACCTCAGTAACGACATTATATGCGGCCGTTCGTCTAGCGATACAACAGTTAGAGCCTACTTGTTTTAAATTTTAATTAAAAATCCAACTTAATGCCCTAGTGCTGCATAATGCACACTGTGTCCCAAAAACAATTCAAATGTTATCAATCGTAAATTGAGGACGGATTAAGAGGGAAAGTCAAACGTAAAGTTTGGCCAGGACTCTATGCCTAGATGATGACGTTATTAAAATTGGCAAACTTACGCTCAATTGTGATGTGGCCAACTCAGTCTGGCCATCCCCAGGAAGTATGTACAAAACCAAAACGTAGACAGGCACACCGCGCGATGCACTTCCCCTGCATGAGTGGTCTGACGGTCTTGGCTAAGTGCAGGCTAACGAAACGGTGATCAGCGCCGCTTAGCTTATATGAAATTTATGGCTCGGGAACATCTATAGGCCTACATTACATTCACGTTACGTTGTCATGATAATAATGATGATGACGATGATGACTGACGTGTTCTGACGCAGCTCATGCCGCAGACCCCGGCGCATGCGCATCGTCGGTTGTTAGCCCTGCAGTCGGCGTCCGTCTGACACTTGCGCAAACATGCCCGGTCAGACTCACTGGTGTTCTGTCGTCGAGGACACGTTGGATGATCAACGTACGGTCTGCTGCGCCCCTCGCCTGCGCGCCACAACACAACGCAGCATTGGCCGACAACGCGTTGTGTCCGATCAACGAAGTTGTTCTACGCTGGGCCGGGTTAGTACTTGGATGGGTGACTGCCTGCGGGCAGGTAAACCATATCGGTATGTATCCAGCCGCCCAGGTCAACTCAGCCTTTCATCCTTCCGGGGTAGGTAAATGGAGTACCGGACTATCTGGCTGGGGTTAAGGCAGGGCACGTTCACATGTGTCTGGTGGCCGGTAACACTATGGTCCCATACGGCATGGTGACGCTCCGTAGCTTTGAAATGGGTTTCCTAAAAAAGCTATGCCCACTTTTAAACAACAAGACGAACTTGCACTGCTATCGCTGTAGTAACCTTCGGCTGCAGTCGTGCGTCAATGTCAAGAGACGGTGTAAGGACTATTCTATGCGATCTGAACGTATAGATTGTATATACGACACCGCAATGTTTCAAAGAGTGGCATAACTTCGTACTGCGTACTCGCTTACCCACTCCAGCAGTACGATATCTAGTGCTGAAAAATGGTGCATTTGTATAGCGCGGCAGGGCCTGCAGTCTGAAATGCCCTGACTTCTGGAATTCGAAGTACCACGTACGTTTTGGCAAAGATGTTAGTGGAGCGAGAATATAGCCAGAAAAGAACGGGAAACAGGCCAGTAGTGTGACGCCGAGAACGAGATCGATAAACTTTGAGAACGGGGACAAGAAAGAAACCCGTGAAACATGTTTAATATTTGACATAGCAGTCGGCACACGTTGATTTTCATTTTGAAACCCTGCGTGAGCTGCGTTTATTGCGACGTATTTTCTTGCGTTGCCTTGGGTGGAAACGAGGCTTAACTGACAAAAACGTCGTCGATTCCGTGTCCCTACGGCCGAATTGAACATCCGTCAGACGCACAGACCATATCACTGCAGTATCCGCCGCCTTGGCGCTTATTACTCATATATACATTGTATGGAGACAATATAAACGGGTATGTGCACGAAAGACAGATAAGCGAAACGATGACTGCCGGTCGCGCGCAGTCCCCGGAGCAAAGTAAACGCAACAAAGACGATATGAGATGACCACATTCTGGCGAGCCGGACCCAAAATACTGTTGGCTATGGAGCTATCCCTGTACAGTTTTATACATGACCGAGCAAGCAACTTCTGTCGACCTGTATGTGCTCAGTGATCGGTCACAGATACGGTAATTGTCTCTCTGTGTCGCGTCACGTATGTATTATAGACCTAATCGAACCGCGAGAGAGGCATTGCAAGTCAGGCCACCCACGCTCGCGTCAAACCTTTCTGCCGTATTGAACGGGTTTTGTTTTTCAATAACAGTTCCCAGATTACGCTGCCGCTATGCGTGCGGTCCGCGATATAAAACGAATTTATAGACTGCGCTCTGTCGCAATGACGAATTGCAAACTGTCCGATTTTAATCTGCTTCGTATATACTATTACCCTGCAACCGGACAAGCTTGATCCACTGGCGCACGAAATCCGGGAAAACTTTTATAATCTATACGTTTTTAGCAAGAGCACAGATCAGAAGCCACTAATCAATAATTTATGTAAAAACTGTTCAGTTTATATACAGTGTAAGGGTGACATCGTGGTTGTAGATATAAAACAGCACAAATCACAATTTACAAATTCAAACTTTACCATTACACAGTCAGCAAAGTTCTTCTGA
>Ga0056128_1000168_pt1 | contig 46817 bp, 27 predicted proteins | sample WorMetLIZISLAND2_FD_71113 | JGI IMG/M metagenome (GOLD analysis project Ga0056128, IMG submission 71113) | Marine gutless worms symbiont microbial communities from Max Planck institute for Marine Microbiology, Germany - Olavius geniculatus... ... | reverse complement strand
TTTTCAAGAGGGCCGAGTTGTAGTCAATTTTTGTCTCAAAATTCGTTGCCATGGTAATAGGGGGCGTAAGGAGAGAAATTCAAATGACACCATCGGATAGCGCGGGCCCGAAAATAAGGGGGTTAGTAGGCTGTAATGCAAAATTTTGCTACTTTTAAATGGTTGCTATGGCAACAAGGGTCGTTAGGGGGTAAATCTAAATAACATCATTAGATTGCCCGACCCCGAAAATAGGGGGTAAGTAAAGACAGCGCGAATTATCTTTTACGGGGACCGAGTTATACCGCTTTGAAGTCTCCATAGGCCGTAATGCAATTTTTTTTTAAATTGGGGTAATATAAGGGAAGGAGTTATCAGATTTTTATCCCAAACAAACTCGATCTTACTTTTCGGGCTCCGAATCACTGTGTAAAATTTCATCAAAATCGAATCAAAACTGCGGCCGTGGGAGTGTTTACAGACAGACTGACAGAATGATAGACAGACGCAAGTGATTTTATAATCTGTCTATTGCTATGCTATAGCGATGACGATGATGTATTGTATTATTCACGTTTGCAAACGACAATGTTACGCTATCCTGCTCTATGACAGCTTTCGGTATGAGAACTACCCGGATTACTGACCGCTTGAGTTTTAATATCTTTTCACCAATAATTCCTTTTTCGCGAACTCCTATACCGAATGTCAACAACAATAACGAAAACAATCGCTAACTCTGCGCGTTGTTGGCGAACGAGAAAATGTTTATACGCCGTGTGCGTCCACGCTTACGTGACCGGTCTAATAACCGGCGCTGAACGCAGCCGACACGAAACTCCATGGTCACTCACTAGGCTCGGCTTGCGTTGCGCCTCGTCCTCGATTAATTTACTAATTAATTAATCGCTCAGGGCGCCGATCAGATGATCGAACGCTGCCTGAATGCGCGTGCGTGGAGAAGACAGAAAGCGACAGGGGGAGAGAGGGAGAGAGGGAGAGAGAGAGTACGCGTGTGTGTGGAGGGGGTTGTGACGACAGAAGTCGATTTCTGGTCGCTCGGCCGGTCGTCGATTTCGCATGCAATGCGTGTCGGCACGGACTGGGTTGACCTTGCAGTACAGGGTGGAGGAAGACTGATCGGGCTGTAGGGACCTCGATCGGTCGGTCGGTCGCGACTATTGTACATGTAAGACGACCACAATCAACTCGGCCACACGCTACGTGTCAACAGTAATCAGTCGTCGCCATGCTAGTCCTGCTGCTGCTGCTGCTGCTGCTAATGATGATGATGATGATGGCGATGAAAGCGCTGAACTAGACGACAACCAACCTCGTTAGCTCGCCATCGCCACTGCCATCGAGACTTCAGCAGTCGACTCGGCTTTGATTCTTCCTTCATAAGCACAACAGAGCTTGCACTGTCACCGTTAGGCCGATAGCGATCTCAACTGCAGGTAAATTGTGCCCATAGCAGACGATTAGGCCTAGTAGTCTCTTCGTCGTGACAGCCGTTACATTGTTTTCAAAGCAGAACAGTTTTAATTTCGAAAACTGCCTTCTTGAAATTCCGCAAACACAACAGAAGCCACTTCACATCAAAAGCGACTAAGTCGATTCATATTTAGAGTACGACGACACATTATGACTATGGCCTTTAATGCATTAATGCATAAAACCAAAGCAAATGCAAAAAAACGAAAGAACAAGAACCAAAAGTTACACAAAATTAAAAGACAATGGTTAACGTATAGCTGAAAAACCTTAAAAGCGTCACATATAAGCAAATTTTTTCCGCAATTACAGAAATCATCAGCACCATTATTTTAAAGTAAGCCTAAAACCGAGAAACAAACATTAAAACGTTTTTGTCCAAAACACAAAAACGTTATGTGGCACCAAGCGAGCCATCAACTGAACGAGATACTGTAATAACATGGTCTGCGGCTCGTTTCTGTGGGCTATGTATGTTTACGCGCAGTAACGTTGACAACGAGATTGTGGCGGGTCTATTTTCAGCAACGTGATTACGCAGAACGCATGACATTCATGCAGTTGTGCAATATTGCTGGGGGCTAAACCCGAGGACACTGTGGCTGGCTGTATGTCGCTGAAAGTAGCGGTAGTCAAAAAACAGATAAGACACACTATACTGCGACAGTTCGGAAAGCACCGCGGGCCCGACCGGACGACGCTCAGATAACCGAGTTGGACCGACTAATATCGTTGTCTGTGGGCGTCCCGGAGGACATGCCGACGTCCAGCACGGCCGGCACAGCTGGACGATATGTATGTTAGTCGTCCGCAAATGCCGCCGCTGCCACCGCCGCCGAGAAAAGTGACGTCATTACAGATGCCGAGAAGCGATATCTGCCGGCTCATCTCAGACCGGATATGATCTGAAGCGAGGCGTGCTGGATGGTCGTAGGCAGGTGCCCCTCAGCTCTGTCGGTCAGACCAGGCGCTGCGTGGTCTACAACTGTCCGACACACTCGCCGGCGCCGCGGTTTGACTAACAGGCTGAATAACTGACGGCACGACCGCGGCTACGAGCGTACTGGCCAAAACAGCGAGGGAGGAAACGGCCGGACGGCCAGACGGACGGATGGACGGACGAACGGAAGAACGGAACGCGTCCAAGGTGCCCCACCGACCGACGGACCGACCAAACGCTCTGCCAGCGTATTGATTTTGATCGTCGACGCCGATAGTATACACACGCCCATAACTTGCCGCCCGCAGAGTCGCGCAATTTGCGCCCGAATTCGATCGTCGGCGGCGAGGCGACAGCATTGGACAGAGTCGATCAGCTGAAGCGGCGCGTGAAAGTCGCGCGTCACTGGATGGCAGGTTGACTTCAAACACAGTCGTGACACTAAAATGTCAATAATCAGCCGACCCACAACGACGACGACTGCATCAGCTTGCGTGCCTGGCGTATAGTCGCGCACGCCACTGATCAATAGTGTTTTACGTTGCAACGCGACACGACCACGCCCTCACCAGCCACCCAGAACTACAGGAGTAATTCTATTACTGTATACAGCGTCCTGCACACAATGTCGCCAATGAGTACGAACTGCTTAATATCACTCATTCATTCTTACTCATTCATCAGCCGAGCGCGCTTGAACCGATCTATCCCAGCAAACGAACTACCACAACGTAGACATCTCGCCACGTCATTTGGGACGAAAATGAAGACCAAATCGACTGAAATGAAGCTGAAATGACCGATAGTGCTGACTCTCTCGAGTCTTGACATCGTAAACAATAGCAGCAATACACACTCTTGCAATATTACCCGGTATCGTAAAGACGCAAGCTATGCTATCTTGTTGTCACTAAATGCAGCACATTTATTCTGCACTAGTCTTGGACTTGATAATATCACTGCGTTCATTAATTTCATTACTGGTTATTATCGATTACAACAGTCAGTGCCTGGAGGTCGCGATTGCCTTGCACTTGCAGTATCTATATTAAGGTCGATGAGCTGCAATGGAATCTGCTCAACAGTCGTGCAAGCAGCAGAGAACTGACTATGCAATGCATGCGCGATCTTGGCGTTCTAAATAAGTAATGATAAGTCGGGCCAGTCCGTCAAAGTGCCCGTGGCAGCGCAGCGCACCGACGTGCATGCCGCTACTAGTAATCAATGGCTACGATCGGCTCTGCATACAGCGCCGGACGGGACGAAAGGATGCCTTGCGATTTAATAACAACTCGGTCGAAGTGCTGCCATGAAACGCTGCGACGCGCGACGACGCGATTGCTAAAAGATGCCGACCGTTTAATTAGATGAGCCGTGGCTTAGCAGCAGAATGCAAGGACCGTCGGCAGTGCAGAATAACTGCAATCGTTGTCGTCCATGGCCGACTAACGTCGAGAACAACAATCCCCCAAATCCACGGTTTCCTATAACAGCAGAAAATTTTAACCCGAGAAAAGTATTCGCTATTTAACGCTGTCCTTCTCAAATCAGTGCCCATTGGTGGTACCTAGATTCTGGAATAGCGCTCAGCTAAGCGGTTTACGGTGATATGAAAATTAATCAAGCCTGGTGGCGTTGGTCGTGTGGACGTTTAGGCTTTGAGTGAGAGGCCGGTGGTCGGAAGTCCTTCCGGAGCAAGCCCGTGATGTCCGACAGATAAAAGGCATCGTGGTACGGGAGCCCAGAAAACATCGCATCAAGACCGCTACTCATTTTCTCCTCACACAAAGTCCACACGTTTACATCCACATACACAAAACACGTAGGATCCTATAGCTAAACGGCCAAACCGCGCAGCCGTGAACACATTGGGCCTACGGTGCATCTTCACGTAGAATTACAATGATACACGCAGTCACTTAATCACCGAAAAGAATAACACTATAGCGAGAAACGAACATAACTTTAGTATAGGCCTAATACTTAAGCATAACCTTAACACAGTACTGGGCTGCAAGTTTTGTATTGCAAACGAACTACGAACAGCTTATTATCACTGGGATAGTTGAACCATAAACCGGTTTAACTTAGTGCTTCTCTGCGTGAGCCATTGATTTAAGATCTTGCACATATTATGTAGACAGTTTGCACGTTCGTTTGCTCTCTGCAAGACTGTATAGGCCTAACATATCAGCATATCATCAGTCACGTATAAACAGAGAAATATTTTTAGGCACAGGCACAGTCATTAGCGGCTGCGTTTGTTAATGGTCTGTGCGGAGTCCATTCCATTGCGCAGACTGTGTACAGAACCTACTGTTGTCACCATGTCGTAATGTGCAAATCTGTCACTGGAGGGCGCCACTGGCGCAGCGCCATTTTCTATTCGCCATGGCAACGTGTTCCTTCCTGGCATATGCGAACGGCCGGCGATATATTGCTATTATTACATGTACGCGTAGTTGTTGGCCTGTCAGCTGTCGGTCGGCATGTAGTTATAGAAAAATATTTGGCTTTAGCTTTTTATTATTCCCGGCCTTTGGCCTTGGGCAATATTTCCCCATGCAACTGCGGGAGAACAAGTTGCAATAATAATCTCAATGTCAGTCACTACTAGGCCTGTTTATTTGTATACTACATAACTAACACTGCGTGTTTTTGTCATCCATGTACCGTATCTTCGAAGCCTGCTGTTTACAATACGTTAAATCTGACGTTTTTGATAATAATAAATTATTAATGATAATTATTATAACTGCCTGCCCATGTACGCGCCTTCGGAGTAAACAGCTTGTCTGTCAAAGTGGAGGTCCAACGAAAGAAAAAGAGCTTTTGTTAATCCGGTTGTGACTGAAATCAACAAACAGACTTTGTGTTTTAAAGCCGGATAGTTCGATCACAAAATCGTACTTCAGATAACCTATGTTTTATGCACACGTTGAAACGCAGTTAATGCTAAATACCAATGCGTATACTAAAGAATCACTTTATATATGCAGAACTGAAACAAAACGTCGTTATCGCCATTTTCGAGCTGTTCAGGCCACTCACCTCGATCTCAAATATATGCAAACAAGAACTGCGCGTCTCACAAAGCGGATTCGGTCGTGCAGTTAGTGGCTCACTGGGGACTACTGAAACCATCTTATATGGCCTCCAACATTCGTTTGCTTTCGTGCTGCAGGGTGTTCTCTCGAGGGACTGACTGCACTGGTCAACGGCGAAGTATTATACGTACCGTCTGCTTTCAACCATCCACAAACTTGTGACTTTCTATGCTGCAGGATGTGATATGTTACACCCGCTTTTCTTTGAAGAAATATTTACCTCCGGCAAGGAGGTAATGTTTTGCCGGTTTTTGTTTGTTTGTTTGTTTGTCTCTTAGCAAGATAACTCAAAAAATTATGGACGGATTTTTTTTGAAATTTTGAGGGTATGTCGGGCATGGCACAAACTATCAGCGATTCAATTTTTGGAGTGATCCGGCAGGAATCCTGGATTCTGGATCACTTTGAAATTTTCGTTACCATTGTGTTAAAGGAAGCATAAAGGAACCGCTGGCAAAATGAATATGGTGACTCCACCTAGCGAATAACATTGCCTTGGCGGAGGTACCTGCGGGCTATGACTGCTTTCTAGTTATCTACGGTATACCATGTCCGGAAAAAGTAAGCCTTAGACCCCAAAACGTAGATAAGAAATAATATGTTATTTCGTATCGTATTGTTAAAGTTCGCACGTTCAAAATGTCTGGAACAGCATAAAGTTTTGTTGCATCATAGCAAATTAGCAATTTTTTGAACTTATACTGTGGTTTATTTTTATCCAAACCCGATGTAGATACAGCTAAGTCTGGGGCTGATCGTTTCCCATTTTGTGCTTCCTACCGATAATACGACGTAGCAGTATCGACGACTACCTACCGTAACTGTATCACAGCTAGAACTCGCTAGCGAACAAGAATACCCCCATTCGATGATGATCTTGGCGTATTTGCGGATGAAGTTCTCCTCGCTGAAGATGAAGAGCGACCTGTTGGCGAGTAGGGCCTGGTCTCTCTCTGCCGCCATGCGACCCTGAGCCACGGCAGCCGCGACCCTCGCATCCTGCGACGCTTTGACCGTCTTGCGCGGCGCGACTGCGACGCTGCCGACTGGCAGTGCTTTGTTGAAGACTCGCGACGACCCGTCGGCCACCCCGGCTTGACCGTCCATGTCCGCCAGCTGACCGTCACCGTCAATCAGCGAATTCATCGCTCTCTCGACAGCTCTACTTATGTCAGAACTGAGTCTCTGAGGAGATCAACAACTCTATTGAGCCCGCTCGCCGCTGACACATGGCACCGCAGTAGGCCGAGCGTAGTACATCATTAAGTAGACAGAGCTATTTCGAGCTGGTGCAGTAACACATCACATCAGGCGACGCGACCGATGTCCAGTCGTTGGCTCTGAAGCAGCTTCCAGGAACTGGCGTCGGTCCAGTGACGACTGAGCGCTGGCGAGCAGGACGACGCAATTACGCTGGTCGATTGAGGCAGTAATCCGTGGTGCAGCGGCAACTAGCTCGGCCGAGTCATTGCACGCAGCAGCAGCAGCAGCCGGCGTGGAGCTACAGTTGGCGTCCTACAGATCCCTAGCAGATTTAGCGCTGCACGCGGCAACGCTGACACGAGCGCGACCGAGCGGCAGCTAGCAGGATGTAGTCCGATTCCGAGGGCGCGAGTTCGGCGTTCAGCTGATGCATACTGACGGGCAGGCGGGCGAGGCAGTGCCAGCAGGTGCACCGTCAATCGTCGGTGGTGGTGGTGTGAGTAATGAGACTGCGATGTCGGCGATTGACCGAGCTCGGTCGGTCGATAGGTGGTCGGGGGGACTCTTTCCAAGCGGCCGTGACCAGCGCGGAGTGCGAGCCGGAGACGGTGACTGAAGCTACGTCACACGCTGCCCCTACCGTCGTCGCTGTTCGCAGTGATATTATATTGTAAAGGTAAAGGTAAAGGTCAGAATATAGCCCTTGAGGAGCAAACCCCTCACCAAGTTACGGAGCGTCACTTGTCATATGGGATCACACAGTGTTACCTGCAACCCGACAGAGGTGAACGCGCCCCGCCTTAACCCCAACCAGATAGGCCGGTACTCGATTTACCTACCCCGGAGGGATGAAAGACTGAGGTGACCTAGGCGGCTGGTTACATACCGAGATGATTTAACTGCCCACAGGCAGTCGCCCATCGCAGTACTAACCGGGTTCGGCGTACAGTAACTTCGCTGATCGGATCAAACGCGTTACCACTACACCACGCCACCAACCGAAATGTGTACCTGCAACCCTTAACCACGCCGTACACGCATGTCTGTCTGTCTGTCTCTCTGTGTGTCTCTGTGCAATGCTATTCGTCATCCCTAAAGTGGTTAGCTCTTTATAGAAAATCCGTCTCAGAGCTACGAAGCGTCACCAGTCCTGCCATATGAGATCATACAGATCATACCTGCCGCTTAACGCAGATGAACGCCCCCTGCGCCATAGCCCCGGCTAGACAGACCGTTACTTGATTTGCGTACGCGTTAGAGATGGAAGGCTGAGTTGACCTTAGTGTTGGGTATACTAAAACGGTTTACCTGTCCGCAGACAGCCACCCATCCAAGTACTAATCACTTGACAGCGATCCAACAGAGAGTCAAACCAACGACATCGCAATCGCAATTGCAACGTCCTAACCGTTACACTGCCAACCAAGTCACCGTGCTGATGCAGGTGCAGGTCTGTAGGGTGATGAGGTGATGTTGCTCTGCTGCTGATGACGACGACGACGACAGCGACTGCAGAACTATACACATATGATGGACATTCGACGCCGCATGTGCGCTCACCCTGGTCATCAACCTCCAGTACTGCTGCCTGCAGTTGCTCGTTGAACACCCGCTCAACTAGGCTAATGCTTGCTGCTCGATCCGTCCAGTTCCCCGTTAGAAGCACCCGCATACCCCGCACCTATTATTTACTGCTCCAATACGCTGTCCGTAGCGTAGCACAAGCGATAAAAATTTTAACTCCCTTAACTCGATCGTGCGAACGAAGTAGCGTCGTGAAATATTGATACAGTTATCAGCACGCACGCAGTTGACCAAGGTACACAGCCGGTGGGTAATGGCATTGTAAGCCATTTTAGAACAATTTCCGTGTTTTTGTTGTTTTTGGGTTACAACACATCGCTTAACGTAAACTTTGTAGTGCGTGAAAACTTGCGAGCGATTGTGTTTTACGAGTTTCTGAGCAGTTGTAAGCATAGGCTAATCAAACAGCAGTGTCAGTGTAGTTGAATGCCAATATCTGTAACAGCAACAACGAAAAGTAAGTTTATATTTTAATTTTATAATCACCGTATATATTATTGTAAAAACAGCACTGTGCGTCTTATAATTAACACTATTGCAAGACAAGAATTGCAAAAATTTTCCAGAAAAAAAACATGTCCTTCCCCAGACCCTCACCCAGCGAGACGGGAACCTTCCCTCCCCACACCCACCTTTGAAGAGTTCCATGGCGTTTCGTCGAACTCCCCACAAAAAGCTTTGGTACGGGCCTGAACCGCCTGATATTTTATGCAGCTTTCTGACTGTAGGAAGTGACACTGCACATTGTTGTCTGCCTTTCTCGTGTCTAACTCGCGAGCGAATAACAACAGAAAGAATGCTAAATCGGCGTCTGTGACAACAACGCTGTCGGTTTTTAGGTCAATGTGTCAAGAATGGAACTGCAGGACTGTTGAGGCAGTGAGCCCCATAACATGCCAGGACTCTATGACTGAAGCTAGAAGGCGGTAGACGAAACTAGACAATATAAATAGCCGTTTGAGTGAGAGTGTAAAGCGTGGTTTCCATCGCAACGCAACTTGCGTAAAGACGTAACGCGTTGAATAGAAACCTCGCTTGACGCGTATCGGAGACCAACTGACTTATCGTTTGCATAAAATTCATTGTGCGGTAAAAATAGCTTACACAAACCACAAACTTTGTTCATCGTAATGTATAGTAGCAGAATGCCAAAAACAATAAATAAAACCTTAACTAAACTTAACTGGAAGTCGAATTATTATTATATTGGCCTGCGTAACTATTTTTGTTGCACGACTTTTTCAGCGTTGCTAGTTTCGTTGTACGCGAGGTAACGATAACTATATCGGAAAACTATCCGATTCCGATCCGTTGACCCAGTCTGCTTTGACTAAATTAGATTTGGTATACTGTAGGCTATACAGGTAAAATATTTTAAGCTGATAATATCGCATTCTGTAGTGAGTCTATGTACAATTAACTATTGCACATCGACATTTATAAGATCTACACAGACGTACACCATACTTGTTCCATTACTTTAGATCCAGATGAAACTGAGATTACATCTTTCTATTTATCCCGGAGATTTGCTTTCACATATGCGCGTGGATGCTGTAATAAACTTAGATACTGTGAAGTATGGAGTATAGTTAGACTGTGGCACATAGGGCCTACATTGATATGTCGCGTTTATGTTTTGTGGCCTAATTGTTCTACTGTTTTGTATTCTTATTTCCAGCTTTATTACATGTTCTATTGTGAACGTGCGCGTCTGCCACGTGATCAATTAGCTGCTTACTCACTTTCTTGCTTACTTTATATAGCATGACTCAACCGAACTCCAGCCGACCATTTTGTTCCATACTCAGTGGAGGCGGAACCTCGCGGATCTTTTCTAGGGCGGTCGCACAGTTACTGTTCGTCCTGCGAGACGCACACAGGACAGAAAGCGATTGATGGATTGCGACGACTGTCGTGGTGCAGCATACTCATGCACGGTCGCCGCTCGATCGTTCTATCGACGCGCTCGCATACACAATGTCACAGTGTGTGCTAAGATTAATGACAGACTAGTAAGAATTCTACTGCATTTCACGCGGCGACTGAACTGACCACGACCGACATGAACGGATGATCAGGTCGTCGTGGCTTTGATCGCTCAACCCGGTCGTCTGTCATAGACCTACCAATCCGGTCCAGACGGACCGGGGCGTGCGCTGACTAAATGGATCGGCGCTGGCGATGCGGCGGCACGAATCAACGATACAGCGTAGCGTAGCGGTCGGTGGACGTCACCGGCGGAATTACTGCAGGCGCCATCACGCCGCCTAACGGTGACGCCGAGAACCAAGGAACCAGGTGCCCGCTTGTCCACCAGGACCGGTGTCTGATAAGCGCCAGGCAGGCGCCGTCCGGTGCCGTTTGTTCGTCGCCGATGCCATCGAAACATTTGTCCACTCGCTCACTCGCTCACTCACTTGCGCCGATGTAGGATTATGTTTCTAAGGCAACTGGCAACTGCCGATGGTCGATTGCTGCTCGCATTTTTTTCTATTTTTCCAGCCCATGAACGTTGCGAGATAAATTGTAACAAGAAAATTGAACTAGTGCTCACGAGACGAGCGAAAGCCAATAGCAGTTCCTGTTCGCAAACTGTCAGTCTATCTCCAGCCATTTCGTCGCAATTCTCTCTTGAAGTGTTCGCTGCAGCCAAAAATCGCAAAAATCAATAAAACCCCTTATTTTGGGAGTTCAGGGTCTTTCAAAGTCATTGTTGTTGATACGACTAAAAAGCTCGTTACTAGTGCTTGTTGTGATATGCAGCATGCCCATGCCTATCTGCAACAACTTTCGCGAAAGACTGGCCTATAGCGATGAAATAACGACTTTTACAGAGGGACAGCTCTTTCATTCCCTCGTGCGCAGGTTTCCTTGAACGTAAAAAATTGAAACTTGAACCGTTGAAATCTACGTCTAATGCTGCAATTTTCATATGCAGCTTGTCCTTGCATATTTTTATTGATTGCGGCGCAATTTGCTCTTGAAATGTGTTTCTCAGCCCAGAAGGGGCAAAAAAACATCTACAAAAACTTCTACATATTGGTGTTCCAGGTCATCCAAGATCATTGATTTCGGTGTTAATCGAAAGCCAGTGTACGAGTTTTTATTAGTGATTGATAGTAACCTTGGCCCTATCTCGCTGGCTCTATCTCGCACCGTTTCTGAGATATGGGACATATTGGCTAAAAATCGCAAATTTTTTCTACCCCTGTCATTTAGCGCCCACACTGGGGGTAACCCCTTTCAAATTTATGGAAAAGCTTTACGGATCCTGAAACTAGAGTCTTCCGGGCAGCGGTGATGAAGACTTGGTTATTCTAACTTGCACCGTTTTTGACTGATCCACCCGTGTGACAGACGGACGAACGGACGAACGAACGGACGGACGGACAGACAGACGGACAGAATTGCAATGGCGAAGACGATTTACAGCAGTAGCTGCTTTCACGCGTAAAAGCATAAAAATAAGTTTTTTATGAGAAATTTTTTTAAACGTTTGTAAACGTCGGATAAAAACGCCATAGCTTTATTTTTGACCGGCATTTATTTCGGGTTAAAAAGTCAGTGCTTTATGATCCTCGATAATTGCACACATCATTTACTAGCTTCCGTAACTCACTACTGTCACTCACTACCTTCACTGTTGAAGAACAATCAATGAAGTCATAATTAACCCATTTATGCCTACGATCCCGTATATGGGACACCTGATTTGACGGTAAATGATAAAATAATTTGGACACTAATGGGTTAAAGCAAAGTGAACATGCCACATTTGGCATGAAAACTGCTGTATTTTTACGCGCAACAGCAGTCTTAGCCAGCGCAATTCTGTCTGTCTGTCCGTCCGTCCGTCACACGGGTGGATCAGTGAAAAACAGTGCAAGCTAGGATCACCAAATTTTCACCGTCGGCTGCTTGAAAGACTTTAGTTTCAGGATCCGTAAAACTTTTTCCATAAATTCGAAAGGGGTCACCACGAGCGAAGGCGCTAAATGACAGAGGGGTAAGGAAAATTTGCGATTTACAACCGATACAGCGTTGACAGAGCGAGACAGGTTACGCGCTCTGGCGAGTACAAGTAAAACACCATAGATAATTAGCCGCCGGTCGTCTGGCGCCCTCCGGCGACTGTAAAAGAAACATCGTTGATAGGATGGGTGAACTTAGATTTTGTTTTACTGAGCTTTCGCACATGCACAGCTGTTGCGCCTTCCCCTTTGCGTTAGCTGGACTTTATGTTGTATTTAGGAAATTCATTAGATATATAATTATGTTCAGTGATTTTTTTCTCTAGGTTAACATTACTGTACATTATCGGACTGTTTGTCTGTTTGTTTGTTTATTTGTGTTTTTGCTGTGAGAGTTTGTCTGTCTTTTTTTCTACACTTTGCGAATAGATCTATATGCGTATACTGCGCTGAGTGGCTTGCAATAACGGCAGATTGTGCTTCTCTCTCCCGAGTGGAATGATACTACACTGTGTCTAAAAAAGCATCTTCGACATTTTTGACTGTAACTTGAAAACCAATAATCACATTTTGATAATTTTTGGTACTAATATTTTCGACACAACTTGCCATCAAATGACCGTTTAGTTTATTTTACCTTACTTAATGTATGTTTCTGCACTACTTAGGGAAAGCAGATCAAGCATAATACGTGTTAAAATGAATGAAAAACGTCAATAAATTCCATCTATCTTAATCTTTGGGCTCTAACAGCGGGTTTATTACAAGGTTTGACTGTCACGCAGAAATGTGTCTACCAGAAAAAGTTTAGGAATGTTTATGAAGTCAAGAAGCGACTGGTACAGCCTGGATTGGTCTGGAGCAGAACTTTATCGATACTGCTGTCAATGAATGAAGAAAGCATCTTCTTGCCTTGGTTCGCATAGTAGGCCAACACTTCAAGCAATTTTACTACATGCAGTTGAAAAATGGACAGCTGGATAAAATGTCGGTCAAAGTGTCAGAAATGTGAACAAAATGTGTTTTACGCGTTATGTTAATTAAGCAATCATATCGCATTTTATAAAAAGTTGTGTTTTCGCAAGTGGTGCAAACAAACGTTGGGTGCGGTGGGAAACTAAATGGTTGTTTGATGGCAAGTTGTGTCAGAAATATTTGTGCCAAAAATTATCAAAATTTGATAATTGGTTTTCAAGTTACAGTCGAAAATGTCGGGGATGTTTTTTGAGACACAGTGTATTATTAGTATTGCATTCGGCAGAGGGAAGCAGCGTCGATCGTGTAATCCATGAAGAGTGTTCGTGCACTATGTTATGTCAGACTCAGAGTCAGATAGAATTTGTGAAAAAAAACTGTAGCCAAAACAAACGACAGATTAATGGATGATTATAGTGATAATGATAATTTTGAAAAAATGATGAGACGATACGTTGTGCGCGTATGAAAAGGATAAGGGTAATTCTGACAAATAAGTTTAATGTGTGTGACAGAATCATCAGCTTGCCGTGCCCGATGTACGAGCGTAGGCGGCTTCATGAGCTAAGCACCGGAAATCTTTTCTGTTTTCCGCCTGTCTTACCATTTCGACCAGGCTTTTCTCGTCCCATTGAACGATATCATCGATCCACTGTTTCTTCTGACCATCTTGCCGACGTTTTCCGGGCATGATGCCCAGCATGATGTCCTTCTCTAAACTCTCGTGTCTCGTTGTATGACCGAAGTATTTCAGTTTGCATGATTTCACTTGTCCCAACAGGCCCCTGTCCTGGCCTACCCTTTGTAAAACCTCTTCGTTCATCACATGTTCAACGTAAGAGATGCGCATAGCACGCCTATAGCATTGCATCTCAAACGCCTCTACATATAGTCTGGGCGTTTGTTTGTTTATTTGTTCGTCTGTTTGTCTGTCCGTCACACTCTGGATCTGTATCAAAACGGTGTAAGGTAGAATCACGAAATCTTCACTGTGAACTGCTCCCAATGACTTTAGTTTTTTTGTGACAAAATTTTGTGCTCTTGTGGGCCGGGGTTTTCCTTGAACAATGGCGTCAAAGAAGGGTACTCCCTTGAAAGTTCGTATTTTACCGGTAATGGCTTGACTACCGTGAAAACGGTTGCAGATCTATAGGCACCGGCATGCTACTTATCATAACAAGCACTCGTGACGCGCTTCTTAGTCAGTCTCACGCATCTTGCGTGAGTCTCACGCATTTTCAGTTAACACACGCTTCTCCGCCCGCTCAAGTTTAATCTCACACAATTAATTTTTACGCACGAAAGCAGCTAGACTGCTTTAGCGCGTTTTAGCCATCGCAATTTTGTTCGTCCGTCCGTCACACAGGTGGATCAGTCAAAAACGGTGCATAAGATCACGAAAACTTCACCGTCGGCTGCCTGGAAGACTCGAGTTTCAGGAACCATTAAGCTTTTTCATAAACTCAGAGGGGGTCAGCCCGAACGAGAACGCTAAATGAGAGGGGAATAGAAACAAGTAATTTGAGAAAAGCTTACATGATGCGCGATAGCAGCGATCCTGCCAATTGTGGCAATCAGTGTACAGCATGCAGTAAAATAATAGTGCATCTTGAAGGAGTACCCACATTTGAGATTTCCGTATCGAAGACTTTTTGAATTATAAGGTCGAAACTTAGATTGTAAAAAATGTACCGCCGTTCTATGCAAAACAATTTTATATGCAGTTTGTCCAGGTCTATCTTCAGCCATTTCGGCGCAATTCACTTTTAAAATGTGTGTCGCAACCCGAAATCGCAAATAATACTAAAAACCTCTATTTTGGGGATTCAAGGTCATTCAATGTCATCGATGTTGACAATCCTAAGAAGCTTGTCACCAGTGCTTGTTATCATAAGCAAAATGTTTGTGCCTATCTGCAACTGTTTTTATGCTAGACGAGGCAATATCAGTAAAACACCCACTTTTTAGAGGGGTACCCCTTTTTTACGCTCGCGTGCGCAGGCCTCCTTGAACATAAGGGGTCGGCACTGGGACTGCTAAAATCAGCGTTTAATGGTAAAAATTTCGTATGCAAATTGTCTTGATCTATCTTTAGGCATTTCGTCGCAATTTATTCTTGAAATGTGCGCTGCAGCCAAAAATTGCGAAAAAAAGCCATTAAAAGCCTTTCTTTTAGGGGTTCAAGGTCGTTCAAGGAAATCGATGTTGATAAAATTAAAAAGCCCGTGACCAGTGCTTGTTATGATAAGCAACATGTCTGTACTTATCTGCAACCGATGTCACACGAGAAGAGCCACTAGTGGCAAAATAACGTTTTAAGGGGGTACCCCTCTTTGATGCCCTCATTCGAGGGAAACCCCCTGCCTCAGGGGCACGAAATTGCGTCACGATAAACTAGAGTCATTCGGGCAACGCACAGTGAAGATTTCGTGATCCTAGCTTGCACCGTTTCGCTACAGATGACGAGTGTGACGGACGGACGAACAGACACCTAGACGATGGCTAAGACCCGCGAAGCATTTTGCTTTCGCGCGTAAAAATTTACGATTTTTAGCCAATAAGTCGCTGTATCTCAATAACAGTGCGAGATAGGGCCTAGGTTACTATTAATCATTAAGAGGAAGTCGTATACTGGTTCTCGATTGCCACCGAATTCAATGACCTTGGATGACCTTGAACGCCAAAATGGAGGTTTTATGGATTTGTTGGCGATTTCGGGCTGTGAGACACATTTCAAGAGCGAATTGCGCCGAAAACAATTGAGATAGACATAGCGAAGCTACATATGGAATTTTCAGCATTGAACGTAGATTTTGACAGTCCAAGTCTCGATTTTCTAGTTTCAAGGAACCTGCGCACGAAGGAATCAAAGAGCGGTATCCTCGTAAAAGTCGTTATTTTTCCGTTATTAGTCAGTCCTCCATGAAAACGGTTGCAGATAGGCATGGGCATGCTGCCTATCACAACAAGCACTAGTGACGAGCTTTTCAGTCGTATCAACACCGATGACTTTAAAAGACCTTGAACTTTCAAAATAAAGGGTTTTTGTTGATTTTTGCAATCTTCGGCTGCAGTGCACATTCCAAGAATGAACTGCGACGAAATAGCTGGAGATAGACTGACAGTTTGCGAACAGGAACTGCTATAGGCTTTCGCGCGTCTCGTGAGCATTGGCTCAAACTTCTAGTAAGTAATCAGCTATAGCCTACTCCGCTTCTACAACACGTTGTTAACTGTTTTAAAACTAATACTTGAACGGTGCTGTGTAACTGCATGGCAGTTAAAAAAAGCGCAAATTGAACAGTTTAACTAAAAAGCTTTTCAGAAACGTCGCGTAATTCAATAGTGTACATGTAGATCCCGTCGGGAGCGAGGAAGCGATTGCCCCAAATTAAAATAACTAGTCGAGCTGTATGTGAGTCCATGTCAATTTGCTTTCAGGTGAAATTTTGTTTCTTCCAAAATAAATTTTAATTAATGCTGTTGGCGTGATCGGCTCAAAATGTGTGGGCTTGCGAAAGGTGGGCACGTAAAACACCGTACGAAGGTAATATAGTCTATTGACGTACTACATGCACTGATCGAGATTGTTTAAAAATTTTCGTCAATTGTATTTTTGCATAAAATCGTAATTTGATTAAAGTGGCAACGCTTTCAGGAATCTAGATGGATTTAATGATCGTTCTGTTGTAATTTCTAGTATAGTGTGCCAGTGATTTCGTTAAATCGGTGGTGAATAGGCCCGTTCAATGAAATCATGTCAAAAACTTGGTTGTGTTCTTTTTGACTCACCGCCACGTACAAACGTAGGCTAACTTACCAGGCCGACGTGTTGGCGGGAGGCTGAATGCCTGGTCGTTGCTCGCTGATCATATGGCATTCGCAGCTAGGTCAGATCTGCCGACTGGTCCGTTTGACGTGTATATTTATCACTGGGCACGTCACGAAGTTACTGACTTTGCAGCGACAGGCGTCAGTGCGGCGACGCCATTTTTCTTTTATTGTGTTTTATGCGGCATGTGCGAAACGCCGGTTTATTACAGCGGAACACCATCATTAGCGCACGATAGGTGCGCACAGACATTATGAGTCCAACGGAGTCATGATTGCCGGTTTTCTGTAGCATAATTACGCCTAGAGCGCGCTCTTAGCACGCAATCGCTGACGGCAGTAACGGTGCTCTACCGTACGATAGGTTGCTGTCGAAATAACAAAGTAAGCACAGTCAAAGGTCAATAAAGCCGTCAGCTATGCAATGCGGAGGGATTGTTGCAAACTGATTACGGTTTTACACTTTGTTCGCTTCTGACTGTTAGGCTGGCTACTTTAGAAATTTATAAGAAACAGTGTCATTGTAAAATAGTTTTGTAGTTAGGCAGTTAAATGTTGAAAATCCAGTTGTTTAGGCTATATTGAACATCGCATTTGTATTTTTGTGATACATCCGAATGTTTGTGGTTGTCTCCAACAGGCCTAGCCTATTTTTATAAGGGCCTATTTGTGTTACCGGTTGCTGAATTGTAACTTTTAATGAATGTAATTAAGTTGTCTTTAATTAACAAGTTGTTAATTATGAACAAGTTACAATCACATAAGTAATGCATGGAAACATAACAATGATATCCACGCAATATTATAATACACAAGTACAATAGATCTAATAAACACACATGCAAAGACACAAGAAAAATATATAGATACAACAATTTGTGATTAATAGTAATCTTTGTAATAAAAATTTAATAAAATTAGACATCATGACCGATGTCAAAGGCCAGAAAATGCGTATGACCTCGAACAGTAAACAAACGGTTTATCAATAATGTCCTGACGAAACAGGGCGTTCTTTCAATGAATGACACGGTTGAGGGTGTGGAAAGTGTTGTACTGTAGTGACCCCATGTACGCCTGTCATCATTCGCGAGATGGCGTGGCGACTAAACGCAATTAGACGTCGCTCTGAGAGATCATTGTCCGTCTTGGGACGACTACTTGCCCCGGGGCACTTGTAAGTCGTCACCGTCCGCCAACTTTTATCTCGCCGCCGCCGACTAGTGGACAGAATCTTATGCTAAAAACTCGGCTGTCGCCACGTGCTGACAAAAACACGTTTTGTTATTACTGTTCTAGCAGGTTAATTTGATGTTGACGTATTGTCCAACAAATTGGGCTTAAATGTTCTACTGTTCGCGAAACGACGGCGGTATTGTTTTTAGCATTGCCGCAAAGTGTTTTTCTCGGTCATCACGAACTCTTGAACCATTGCAGTTAGCTTGATGAATTATTATACTGTGGTCTCGTCATTGTGCAAAATCAAAGGAGCTTGTTACGCAGTAGGCTTAATTAAGGTATATTTAAAGGGTTTTTTTATTACATTTTGTTAAAATAAAATAAATTATTATTATCATTTGGTGTCAGATAGTTTCAAACATAATTCGCAGTATATTATTTTTTTACTTTTTAGTATTTGTATAACCATTTTTTCCGGTTATTGCAACTTTGTTCAAAGATTTTGAGTGGTGATTCTGAATTCCAGTCAGTCTGCGAATATTTTCTGATGCCAACCGGGAATTGTGCCTGTGTTGACTTGGCTAGAATGAATGATTCGATTGAGAAGTTCAAAGCATACCTTGAACTTCGTGAGAAGCTGCGGCGTCAGCAGCAGAAGCAGGCACAGGCTGTGCTGTGCTGAGCGGTGAATTACGGACATCAGAGATTCACGTTCTAACCTGATCATCTACAGAATCCTGAGAGATGATAGACTTGACAGGGAAAATCACACGCTTGAGCAAATTTGTTTACGTGAAGCACAAAACGGAGCTCAAATCTCACGAGGTTCACAACGCATGTGTTCGTATAATTCGTGCGCTAGCACAATCACACATCAGGACGTGAAGCTGCGTTTATTAGTATGTTAGTTATACGTTTCATCGCGGTCTATCTAGAGTCTATCGTGCGAATGTAACCAGCAATAACACACTCCTGTCCGTGATAAATGGTACGCATTTCTCGACTGTGATCGACGGTGTGCTTTGCCTGTTATGGTGGCGTGGCGTTTGGGTTGGTGGCTGGTGTGGCGTAGCGGTAACGCGTTGTGTCCGATCAACGAAGTTGCTCTATGCCGGTTGGGATAGTACTTGGTGGATGACTGCTTGCGGGCAGGTAAACTATCTCGGTATGTAATCAGCTGCCTAGGTCAGCTTAACCTTCCATCCTTCGGGGATAGGCAAATCGAGTAACCTACCGTACCAGCCTATCTGGCTGGGGTTAAAGCGGGGCGCGTTCATCTGTGTCGGGTGGCAGGTAACACTGTGTGATCCCTTACGGCAGGTGACGCTCCGTAGCTCCGAGATGGGTTGCGTATGAAGAGCTATAGTATAACAGTTAACCTTTTTATAACCAATCAGACGCGAGACTTGTTTCAGTCGTTACTTTTTGCTGGTTTTTGTCTTGCAGCCGACGATCGGTCTCTAGCCTGTAAGCCACACGGTATAAACAATACGTAATAGGCGTAATTTCATGATTATGATCATGCACGTAAAATTATAAAAGACGGTGATCGATCCGTTGATCAGTCGATGAATCAATCAGTGCGATGTTTAAATGATGATGCCCATGTATAATTTTTTTTGAAAAGAAACGTTTCGGTTTCTTGCGGTTTCAACTGGCACAAGGTGCCGACCAAGCTTATACCAGTTCATATCAGGTCGTCGAAGACGCGCGCACCGTGCTGTAGTAGTTAGTCGCGTGGCACACTGCATTTAGTACATGTAGGCTTACTCGGCTGGATCACGTCTAACAGTGATACATCAGACATCGTTTGATTAGTTCCGCAGGTCTTTGTAGTTAGCAGCGCGAGACGAAGAAATGAGATGATTTCTGAACCTCAAGAGACCAACCAACGTCACGCCACGACCACTTGAGCACAAGTAGCAGCCAATGTCTGTCGGTATTCTCCTTTCTGCACAGATAGTGAACGAGAATCTGAACGTCTAGGCGTGAAGAAGATTGTAATCGGCGTGAATGAGGTAAGGTGACAATCGCCACGCTCGTCCCTGGCGACTCACCCCATACACACCGCGGTTGCCACCAGATATATCTTTGTAATTAAAACGGAAACGAAAATTATAGGAATTTGTATTTACCAGAACGTAAATTAAAATGTTTAGGTTGAAAAGATATAAAACTAAATATTTTTAATTACGGCAAGCAAAGAAATCTAAAATGAAAATTATTTACGACTAAAAAAACATAAACGAGATTTTTGCGGCAGTTTTCAGCGTAAGACGTATCTGGTAGGCCTACTAGGCCCCTATTTTAGCTGCTTCTTACGTTGACTTGGTGACATTTTACTGACAGTAACTGACGACGACCAGTTGCCAATAGCCTACTAGCTGATGATGAACGATAAAATGAAAATTTCGTAAAGTTGTCAATTTGTCACTATAGGCTACTGTTTTATTCAGTAGGACAATCGCTGCATCTGTGAAACTAAAACAGACTTAAATCCACACAGCAAGAAGATATTTTAAGAACTATATTAAGTCCTCTGCAAAAGTCAAAATGTATTTTCAAAAAAAAACTAAAAATGTAATTAGTTTGAGAACGAAAATATTTCCAATCGGCACGACTGGTTTGCGGCCAAGTAAAGCGCGCGGTCATCTGACGTAATTCGATCTCCGTTCAAACGCTGATGCCGTCTATACACGAACGATGATAATGACCGTGATGAGAATAGAACTACAGGATCAAGCGACAAGTTGTTGTCGGCACGCGCCGGCAATTGACTACCACTCGACAGCGTCGTCACGGTCACCATCCGTTTCTACTTACACCCTCGTCTGTTCTATCTGACTAGATACAATGACCTGTTCGTTAAATACAATTTCACCTTTTGGATCAAATGACAACCAGTCATTGTCCACTTCTTTATTTATTTATCTCCGATTGTACGCTTGTCTCGTAAAAAACGTACTACTTTTATTTGTCTGAATAATTTTAACAAATAGTCAGATTTTAATATTTTCTTCTGTTGCATGGAATAAATGCCGCAATCATACTTGAAACATGTTGCCCAACTACCTGCTTACGTGGACAATTTTAACAACGGATATTGAAGCGGCGTAGTTCAGTTTCTACACGTGGACTGTCGGCATCGGTGACTGTGTGTAACTAAAACGTAAAAAACGCTGTTTTTCGACGCTTTCTTTTTCATTGCGACAGGTGCGTCGTTCGGCCATTCTGTGAATTTTTGCACTGATGTGCATGGATCTTTTTGTCATTGAAGAAAATGAAAATAGCGTCATTCAGCGACTGTTGCGAGAAGCCGCGTCTTTCATAACAGATCGCTCAAGTCAGGTGTGTCAGCAGAAGTATCTTCAAACAAAGATGGCGGTGAAAAAAATAAGATTTGTATACGATCGCAGGTTGGATGATGACTTTGTGGGTGGTCTTATACGCTACGGTCCCATTCTCTTTAGCGAGTGCGCTCATAACATTTCGTTGCCGTGACAAAAATTCGGCGCAAATTTTACAAAGTAGGTTAGCGACATATATGTGCCAGTGCATGCAGTGAAACAAGTTTTACAAGCAGTCGATATCCGGAAACTCCTGTTTTATTGACTCACGATTTAGTAACATCTATAAATTTATCATAATTCTGCACACGCGAAATGCGATGAGTTAGAACATAGACGAATTGATTGCAATAAAAATACACATTACAAGTTAACGAACTGTAATTAAACGACAGAGATAAAGTTTACGGAAGCGATCACTGGCGTCTTAAAATCACTCCATATACAACCTGCGATACGTCCCCCTTTATGAAAAGGATACTACCGTTCGTATTATGCCACTAAGCAAGAAATTATTGAAAAACCTTAGGCGATGCCATAGGGAGAAGGCATTGAGATATCGTTTTCTTGGACATCGTGTGCTTGTTACCGTTCTTGCAGATCAGACGGGTCAGCACGCTTTGGGTTTGAGGAGCGTCGTATAACCTTCCCATCAAGATCTGGGGCAAAATCAAACTCACAAACAATTTTAATGCATTCTTGTCTTTAAACGACTTTTCTGACGCTATAAGCGGGACAGCTGCCAGTAATTCCAAGTCACCTTTTCCCCACTTTTGAGACAAAGTCACTGGCGCCCTTGCTCTAAACTTTGATGGGTACATGTCCCGGGTCCCCCCGTCTCCAGTGGATTGACGTTTACGATGCTACACAGGTCATTCATCTATAATTGCGGCAAGGCTCGATGTTGGGTGTCGAGGTGACGGCGCAGGTCAACGCGGCGTTGGAACGTCCTGGAGCAGGTGACGCAGGTGAACGGACGCAGTCCTGTGTGCTTGCGACTGTGAGTGATGAGATTCGATGACTGACTGAACGCTTTGCCGCACTGACGACACACGTACGGCTTCTCCCCTGCACGTAATGAAAATACACTGGCAGTTGGATACATGGCGATAGTACTTTATGCCGTTTATGGTGGCGTGGTCTAGTGGTCAACATGTTGTGTCCGGTCCTGGTTAATACCTCGATAGGTGACTGTCTTTTGATAGATACAGTGTAAATAAAGCATTATTTTCGGTAAGTCTATAACCAACCAACCACGCAGGTTAACTCAGCCTTCCATCCCTCCCGGGTAGGCAGCCTAAGGCGAAGCGCTTCTACCTGTGTTGGTTGCGAGGTAACGCCGTAACACTGTGATCCAATATGGCAAACGACACTTCGTAGCTGTTGAAATGGGTTTTCTATGAAGAGCTATACATACTTTTTAACAAGTTTTGTACTTTGTATAATGATAGTAGTACAGCTATAGATTGTGTCGATCTAAGAGTAGTGGTAAAAATAATAATCAATTTATATCTGTTGCGTATTAAAAATATTAGCTATAATGTCTTGGGTTGGGCATCACAAACAAAAAACACACCTGGCCTGTAAAGTAGTGCCCTAACCAAAGCGTTGTAAAATTTCTTTGGATATAACAAAGTTTATTGTCTTTAGGCTGTTATTATTATAATTACCGGTATGCGTGTAGGTGTGCTTCTTCATGTCGGACTTCTGGTGGAAGGCCTTGCGGCAGAACGGGCAGTGGAACGGGCGTATGTCGGTGTGGATGAGCAGGTGCGTGCTGAGCGTCGAGGATCGGCGGAAAGTCTTGCCACAGCGCTGGCACGCGTACGGGCGCTCTGTACTGTGCTGCATCCGGTGGCGCGTCAGACTGGTCACGTGACCGAACGTCTTGTGACACGTGACGCACTGGTACGGACGCTGCCGAGACACGTGCGCTCGGCGCGAGTGAACCTAAATACCACACCCCGGCGAAAACCATTCCATCTAAGTAACGTTAAGTGGGTAAAACATATCAAAACTTTACATACCAGAGATGCGATCAATTCGAGCAGTGTAGAATTGACTACGATAAAAATACAATAACTGTAATTAAACGACAGAGACAATGTTTGCGAAGTGACCAAAACCGACGTAGTGTCACTCGCTCAATACAACCTCCGTGTATACGGCTGAAATGGTGTGTCCCCAACCCCTAATCTTCACGAAGAGGACATAGGCCTACACATTCTGTCAGTAAGAAATATAATTATCCCAAAAAATCACGCGACAGAAACACTGTACAGAAATAAAAAAGGTAAAAAAGCAAAAGAAAGTAAAACGTAGATTCATATAGCTCAAACAGTTTTGTAAACTTCTAACGCGCTGGGCTACTGAACAGTATTGTTTGAAAGAAATATTCTTGTCTGAAACTGTCAAAGCCCTCAGGAAAATTTCTGAGCTTGTCCGATAGCGAGTTCAAGACCGTAAAACCAGTAATCGAAAAAACCCGATAGCCGTGATCGCTTTATGACATCCAAACTCACGATACATAATGCATGCACAATTGCACATGTGGTATGCGTAAAATACTCGTATAATAATACCAGTATAGTAAAAAAAATCTTTAAAATTGATGGAACTAAGGCGTGTCTATAGGCCTACAGCGGCAAAAAGTAACTTCAAAAGTTATATAAGCTTTAGGCTTATTGCGTCGTGAACACAGCAAATAAATAACACAGTACCAAGTACAAATAAAAAACTGCAATTGCAATGCATAAACAATATCACACAAGAATTCAGAGTAAAAACGACAACCATGACGACACTAGACAAATCAGACAGTTTCATATAAATTTTGTCCGAGCGCAAACAGTGGTGTCACAGCATCGCACACATAAAATTACTACATTTTTATTCACCAAAAATGTTAACATTCACTATGAATTACAACATACATAATCTGCGAGTATGTACATAAATGTACACGCATACACACTGTGCAACAGAAAGAAAAACAATTACGAGCTCACAGATTTAGGATCACAGCTTAGGATAATCAAATTTTTGTGACACAACCGTTACTTTTAAGGCGCTCAAATACAAAGTTTTGCAACAGGAAATAACTGTAACTGCCAACTGCAACAACAGTTTTTAGCTTGTTGTAATAAACGGAGTTCAAGGCTTCAAGCTATGCTTAAAATCACATGCTGAAAAGTGACCAGCAATTGTAGGTTGTTGGCTAAAATTTTGATCTGTTATGTTTTCTTCTGCTATGAAGTATAAACAAGAGAACCCAGAATATTCTTGCCTCGAGTCCGTGAACGGTGGCGAATTGTTTGAAGCAGAGTGAGCAGTCAAATCGCTCCTCACTGCTTGACGTCTGCTGAAATCGCGGCGTTGTCAACGACAGCACGTAACGACCGCTATATTGTCACATTAATCACACAACGCAGCTACAAGATATGGCGAAATTTAACTCATTTGTGCAGTAAAAATAATAATCTGTTAATATTTGATAAAGCCATAGAGCTATAAATACATGAAGTAATATTTATACCTCCTCCTTCTCCATGTTGGCAGACTCCTATTGGAGCGTAGCGGTGTCGACGACTTGACGCCACTGCTGGCGATCAGCAGCGAGACGCCAGGCCGAGTGAACGCCGGTGCTGAAGAACTGGACATCTCGGGACACGGTCCTCAAACACGTATCACGAGGAAGTCCTCTCGGTCTTCTCCATCCTGCAGGCAAATTGCTCATTGCAGCTACCACGACCCTGTGATGGTCTTCCTCATATGATCTTCTAGCCAGGTGGCCAAAAAGTTGAAGCCTTCTCATGCGCACCAACTTGGAGGCAGCGGAGCACCCTGTGGTACTACTCACTTCAGCGTTTGTGACATGGCGTGTGTATGAAATGCGAAATATTCTCCTCTGCCACCACAATGTCAAAGGCGTCTATTCTGCCTGAGAGTTGCTTGGTCACTGTCCAGGTGTCACAACAGTACAGTATGACGGGCAGTATATAAACCATGAAGAGACGAACTTTTGTGCTGACAGAGATTGATACCTTCCAAATACGGCGGTCAAGCTGTGTCATACAGTCGCGAGCTATGCCGATTCGTCTACGGATTTCTGTCACTGGTTCCATTTCTGTGCTGTGCGCTTCCAAGGTAAACGAAGGACTCTACAAATTCCACATTTGCGTTGCATACAGCAACAGCATTCTCGGTGCTAGGTGGATTGACAATCTGCTGTATCTTCGTCTTAGACCAGCTGATTTATACGCAACACGCTTTTTTAAAATTTAGATGAAGATGTGTGATATTAAAATTACCTCTTACTGCTGCTGCTGCTGCTATGCATGTTGGGATAGCTGAGAGTTGTGCGTCGGTCATTCTCGATGTCTCGCGCTGGACTCCATATCAATGCAGCTATCGGTGTCTTCACCCGCTTTTCTTCCGCCGTCATTTGTTGCTAACATTTCACATAACCAACACCAAGCTTTGTAAGTTAAAATTATAATTTAAAGCACGTCGACACTATATGAAGCTTTCAGACAGCATTGTGGCTTGGTAGGTAACGGTTAAAACGTTGGACTTGCGATCAAGAGGTCGTTGGTTTGACTCCCGGTCGGGTCACTATCCAGTGATTAACACTTAGATGAGTGATTGTCTGCAAACAAATAAACCATCTATGTACAGTGTACATTCCAACACCAAGATCAACTCAGCCTTTTATCCCTCTGGGGTAGGTAAATCGAGTACCGGTTTGTCAGAATGGCTGAGGTTATGACGAAGCGCGTTCACCTGTGACGGGTGGCATGTAACACTGTGTAAACCCATATGACAGGTGACTCTTCGCAGCTTTGGGATGGGTTTTGCTTAAGAAACTATACCATGTAATCAATTTACTACAGTAATTAATTAATTACAGTCAAACATTGGTCTTAACAATGTCATGCAAATGTTGATTTTTTGTAAATTTATTGACTGTGCTTTTTGAATATTTTCTGTTTTTCCATGTTGTGCAATTGCTGTTTGTTAATTGTTTTACTGAAGAAGTAGTCAATTTACTTTACCTTAGACAGAGAAAGCGTTGGGTACTTTCCATCACAACTGAGCGTCGTCGCAGACGTGTGGCGCACAGACGCTGAAGACGGTGACGACAAAGATGTTGCGCAGCATAGTTGCCGTGAGCTGGTATGAAACACCGAACTCGTATCATCTGATGAATCAAAAATACATACATATATATATATAAATTGATTAATGAAGTTAATTATTGGTCATTAACTAATAATCAATCAATAAACGATCGACTGATTTATCCATTTATCCATTTATTGCTCTTCGCGCGTTACGTTCCTGACGTAGCAAAAAGGAGTATGTGAAATCAGTATCATATTGACGACTCACCGATCGACGACCGACGACCGACCCGTCACTCGGTTGGAAATTTCCCAGCAATGACGTAATGCTGTCCTTTCTATTTATAGCTTCATGCTTCAAATGACCATATCTTAGCAAGCGATCATTTGATCAACTTCCGATGTTGTGTGACGCATATATTGTGGCCGCCTGTATTGTGGCTAAACGGTACGTCGAAGTGTTGGGTGACGTAACCCTATTATTTTTCAATAGCCATATCTCCCTAACGGTGCAAGATAGACGCATGGTCACAATAGACCACCCATAAAAAAGTCGCACACCGCAAGTCGTATGGTCACGTGACGTCACGTGATCCCAAAAAGTCAAGGTCGTAAACCCATTATCTTTGAGGCGCTGTCACACCTCACACGGTAGTGTGAGTGTTGTAAGGACGACCTTCAAAGTATACGGGAAAAAGCAAACTTTGATTCTCAGCCAACCCAAAACCCCTGAACCGATCGTTACCAAATTTAAATGGCGTGATTAAATCGTGGACGCCTACCACTAAAATTTGGGCTCATTTCATGAAGAAGGCTTTAGACTATGTTAGTGATTACTAACTAAAGTCAGCTTGTAAGGACGCCATATGCATAGCCCCAACCAAAGTTACCCAAATGATTTTTGCTGTTTTAAAAGACTGATATCATTACATCGTCCTTACACACGGTTTTAAACTGGTAATTTTTTCACATATATCTTCATAACTGTGCCAGATAGACGCATGCGTTGAGGTATGACAAGACAAATGGCAACTTGCATCATTATTGGAAATTTTTCCTCTCAGTTCCTAAAATCGGGCAATATTTTATGAACATTCGGTGAGTCAATTTCCAATAATGATTTCGCCGTTAGTCACTATTAGTATAATATTAGACTGGTTTCAAATAGACGCCGAGTCTCTAATACAAGGCGAAAAAACGAAAACGCAGTTAGAAGAATACAGGACAGAATAATGCACGCGAGGAGTACATTAGATTGGTCACAATCTAATAATATTTCTTGTCAATCATGCAAACAAACAAGCAATTGCTATACTTATTTCATGTAATTCTCTTTGCTATACGTTAAAAACGTTAAACACAAAAGTTAAAAATAATTTAGCAAGCCACGTAGTTTGTTGTTGCATCGTTTATCAACCATTTTTGGATCATAAACAGTTGTACAATATATATAACTAGCGATATATGACGATATGTAAAAAAACTGATTTATTAGTTCTCAACATGTCGCGACCTAGACGGCTATTGTTGTTTTGACATAAACATGACTGCACATTCCCAGCTCGTTGCGCAGAACATAACGTGGCTTTTTGTGTGAAATGTTTGGAGTACATGTAGATCTGCTACATTATGATAAACGTAAATGGGTCTAGTTACCAAATAAATTGTTAAAGAAGAGCGTGTAAGCCTATAAAAACCCACCTCAAAGCTAGAAAGCGTCACCTGTTATACGAGATCACACAGGTGAACGTGCCCATCTTTAACCAAGCAGCTCTGTAAAGCCCAAATTCCATTACGCCGACTTTGTGACTTTTACCGAAACTTCCCCTCGGGAAAAATCGCCGACACAAATCATGAAAGTCTGCGACACAAATCATGTCGCCGACTTTCATGATTTGTGTCCTCGACTTTCCCCGCGGTGAAGTTTCGGTGAAAGTTGGCGTAATGGAATTTGGGCTTAAGCAGACCAGTACTCGCTTTATTTACCCCGAAAAAATGGAAGGCTGAGTTGACACAAGTAGTGGTGTACCTGTCCAAATACAGTCACCTATCCATGTACTAATCGGCGTGGGCAACTACGATGACTGGACACAATGTACTTGCAATTACCACTATACCATGACACTACCAGCAATCATTATTTCATGCTTACATGTGCCGTTAGGTCGACGCTGTAGGTCAGGAAGCAAATGACGACGATACGTTGAGGTGGTTGTTGACGTCACAAGGCGGTCTTGTACTTCAGTGTCCGTGGCACGACGCCAGTTTGGTAATGGCACTGCCGCCGCTGCAGGTTTCTCGAGTGACGCAGACTTCACCAACAGGTGCTCGAAGCCTGAGAGCCAGCGTGACGCGTTCAGCTCGCACGACAAGAGATCGACGCCGACGACCGATCCAGTAGGGTGATGATGGTGGTGGTCGTAGTGGGTGCCGGTGTCGCGTACCGCTCGCAAACGTTCCACGGAGCTCGCTCTGTGTCGCCACTTTACCTCGTCGAACGACGCCAATGACCATTCTTAACAGTACACACATTACCACGAGTCTTATCATTTTACTAACTACGAAACCGTTATATTACGCGGCCGTCCCAAGGGCAATTGATCTAATCAGTTAAACATTGGCAAACTGATTACTTTGTCCCTGCAGAACGTTTGTATTAAGTTTGGTATTCCTGTGACTTTCTTTGTTTTTTTTTAATTATGATGTACGAAACAGACACACGGACAGACAGACGGACCGACCGACAGACATGTGGTCATGACCCGTAATGCGGCCTATTAGTACGGCTGCTGAATAATAAGTATAACTTTTATTATATCGAGTATTAAGGCATATAAAACAAAAGAGAAACATTTATGTAGCCCTAAACTAAAATAAAAATTGATTGTGCAAAATGTCTAAGCAAAAATTAAAAATTCTAAAAAATTGTAAAACAACATTATAAGTGAGGATGTCTTTGTGTCGGTGAACCCTTAGAATTAATTAGAATTAATTAATTAGTTAAAAATTAATCCAGCTAACAACGCTGCAGAGGCGGAATGGAGTCGAATTAAAAGGTTTTGTCGTGAAGTGCGCGGAGTGCGTGTCATCGGCTGGGTTCTGCTCGGCCAGTGCGATGTCGTGCTTGATACGCGACTGTCACTGAGGACAAATCGCAAAGTTCTCGTGGTCTAACGATGTGCGCAGGTACAACATCGCTCTGACGGCTGACTGATGTGCAGCAAAAAAACGTTGACGAATGTAAACCGGCGCCGCCGCTTCTTTCCATGTGCACATCGATAACATCGGTCCCACACAACCTCGACTTTATTATACACCTGTTGTCCGCGGTGTCACAGCAGAATATGTGGCTCGTTGACGTCATGGGGTCGCATGGGGGCAAGAGACTGTACTACAAAATGTAAGCTGATGTGAAACTATCTGGTGGTTAAAAAATAAGTTACAGTGCACTAAAACATCGAAACGTTAAAACAACAAATACTGTCTTTGAATAAACCCCAAGGTTGAAACCGTAACTCGCAAGCTGTATGAATTCTACAAAGCTGCAATTAATGATTTATTGACGTTTCGGCAATCGCTACCAAAAACGGCATCTACCTCTATCGTTGTCAACGAGCAGTGGTTCCGTAACGTTTACAAATTAGTGAAGTGTTAATATGCTTTTATGATTTTTTTGTCACTCATTATTACAGAAGTGCTTAGTATAGCTTTGCAGCGATATGTCCCCAAAGCACGTTCGTGATAATCTTTTCTGTATTGAATAAAGGTAGGACGTAAATTTCGACACTGAACTGAAGCATAAGCCAGAAAGCTAGCATCACACTGAATCTTGATTCGTTTACAAATCACAGAGCAATGACGACGAGTGCTCACATAATATGCGGCCTTTTGCTTTATCATCGGAATTTCACGTCATAAGCGTTAAAGACAACCACTAATAAAAAAATCTTATCATTAAATTATTGCGGACTATATACGGACGGCCGGAGGTGCGAGACGCGATATAATTATGCGTCATTTTCCGTGAGAGTGACGTCTGGTGACGTTGATCTTCGATTCTTTAGCCTAAATTGAAAAATGGCATGTCGGCTACTTCTAGGAACGTGAACGCCAAATGTGGTTTGTACGCATTTTGTTTTTACGCGCGATAGCAGAATGCTTCGCGCGTTTTAGCCATGGCCTGGGCCTATGTCCGTCTGTCCGTCACACTGCTGTATTGTATCAAAACGGCGCAAGCTAAAATCACGAAATCTTCACTTTGAGTTGCCCAAAGACTTTAGTTTATCGTGACGAAATTTCATGCCCCTGGGTGAAAAGATTCTTTCGAACGAGAACGCCAAAAGAGGGGTACCCTTTTTAAAAGACGTTATTTTGACGCCATTGGCTTTTCTAGTGTAAAAACGGTTGAAGATAGGTACACACATGTTGCTTATCATAACAAGCACTGGTCACGGACATTTTATTTTTATCAACACTGATGACCTCGAAAGACCTTGAACCCCCAAATTAGGGATTTTCGTAAATTTTTCGTGATTTGGGCTGCAACACACAGCATAAGAGTAAATTGCGCTGGAATGGCTAGAGATAGACCCAGACAACCTGCATATGAAATTCTCAGCATTAAACGTAGATTTTAGCAGTTTAAGTCTCGTCCTCCTACGTTCAAAATGGCATGCGCAGGCGGGCATCAAAAACGGGTACCCCTTAAAAGTGTTTTACTGCTCGTCTAGCGTAAAAACAATTGCAGATATGCACAGGCATGCTTTTTATCATAACGAGCACTACTGACGAGCTTTTGAATGGTGTCAACATCGATGACCTTAAATGACCATAAATGACCTTGAACCTAAAACGATAGGAAATTTTATTGCTTTTTTGTAATTTTCGGTTTTGGCGCACACTCTAAGAGTGAATTGTGCCGAAATGTTTGGAGATAAACCTAGACAACCTGCGTAGGCCTATGACATTTTTTGCATAGATTGCCCATTTTTAACAATCTAAATTTCGACCTCTTTAAATCAAAAAGTCTTCCTTACAGAGGTCTCAAATTTGCGTATTCCTTCAAAACACCATCGATACATTATTATTTTATTGCATGTTGTAGGCTACACGATCGCCTAGGTGGCAGGACTGCTGCTATCGCGCGTCACGTGAGCTTTTCTCAAATTACTTGTTGAGTTAAAAGCTCGTACGGACGGACGGGCAGAGTGCGTAACGCGATATAATATACCTTGGCCCCATAATGACGCATGGCGTCATCGTGTGCTGAACGACAACGAGCACCGCTAATTACTGCTGGCGTCACGCGCGAACTGCTGCATAAAAATTTCTTCTAGATTGCCTTCAAAAAACGCGACCTTTCGGCGCCTTCTAAAATTATTACCTGCTAAGTGTTGTCTGGTAGCCTGATACAGGACACTACACGATATGAAAAAAAGTAAATGTTAAAAGTATATTTAGGTCTATTTTATTCAGTGCGGTTCTATACTAATAATTTAAGAAAAATATAAGAAAAATATTTTCTATATAGAATATGCATAAACTGGTAAATACAAAATAAATAATAATATACGAAACATATACATACGATATAAAATAACTATTTCACTAACAAACAAATCAAATTACTCTATTATAATTCCATATCTTTCTGTTTATCTGTGTCGTTTGTGTATGGTGGATGTATATAGGCCTATTTGAAAGTAATTACACTACACTGTGTCTCAAGAAACATCTCCGACATTTTTGACTGTAACTTTAAAAAAATTATCAGATTTTGACAATTTTTGGTACAACTATTCCCAACATAATTTGCTATCAAACGATTATTTGGTTTTCCAGCTCACCCAATATATGCTTCTGCACTACTTAGGGAAATCAGATTAAGCGAAATATGTGTTGAAATAAACAGAAAACCTGAAAAAACCCCGTTATGATTGATCATAACTCGAAGACAGATCAGCAGATCTCAATAATTTTTGGCAGAAATATTTCTGACATCACTAGCTATTAAATAAGTGTTTTAGTTTCCACCTCACCATTTGCTTTTGCACTACTTGGGGAAATCAGACAAAGCATAATTTGTGTTAAAATGAATGAAAAACGTCGATAAATTCCATCTATCCTAATTTGTGGGCCCCAACAGCCGGTCTATTACAAGGTTTGACTGTCATGCAGCAATGTGTCTACCAGATAAAGTTTAGGAATGTTTGTGAAGTCAAGAAGCGACTGGTGCAGCCTAGATTGGTCTGGAACAGAACATCATCGATACTGCTGTCAATGAATTGAGAAAGCGTCTCCTTGCCTGTGTTCGCATAGTGGGCAAAAACTTCAAGCAATTTTACTGCAGGCAGTTAAAAAATGAACAACTGGATGAAATGTCGGTCAAAGTGTCAGAAATGTGAACAAAATGTGTTTTTACACGTTATGTTAATTAAGTAATCATATCGCATTGGATAAAAAAGTGATATTTCGCTGGTTGTGGTTTCCCCAGGTAGTGCAAAAACAAACGTTGGGTGAGGTAGGAAGCTGAATGGTCATTTGATGGCAAGTTGTGTCAGGAATATTCTACCAAAAATTATTAGAATCTTATAATTGATTTTCAAGCTACAGTCGAAAATGTCGGGGATGTTTTTTGAGACACAGTGTATATTAATTAGCCCAGCGCTTTTGGCTGTTTTTTTTGCAGAAAGCCCGCAGTAGCTTAGAAACGGTACAGCAAAGTAGGATGAAAATTGCAAATAATCAGTCACTAATTGCAGATTGCATACACACGTTTGATTGATACCAAAATCGACGACTTTAAATGACTTTGAATTGCTATTCCGCACGTTATTGCACAATGCATCCATCTTCCTGAGAGTTTTGGGTCAGTCGATTTATGTCGGCCAGATTCCTCAAAAAGTCGGGAACGGATTTTGATATGAAATTTCACGATCTGTTTAGACAGAATGGCCCGATGAGAAAGCGATTGGATTTTAGCGGCGATCCGAAATCTTTTGTAGATTCTGGATTACTGTCCAAGATTCTTTATAATTAAATATAGCAGAATATGATTTAATTATTTGTGTTCGCTCTTCGCATTTTGACGGAGGTTTGAGATCTCTCATCTCTATTAGTTTAGGCCTATTACGCGAATTGTGCACGAAGTACACACAGAAAGCGTGGTATGCGGTAAAAACGGCGACATCGTCATACCGACAACGGTATAACAGCTCGCTTATAATCGGTATAGGTTTTTCAGTTTCGCCGGTGCAGGGCGTTTGACGAGTGAATCTGTGTAGAATAGAATGATTATACCGGCGAAGATTATAAGACGATGACAGCAAGGCAAACAGTCCGCGGCAGCAGAAGGCCTATATCGCAATGAAATCACAGTCACAATAAGCACCTGTCATCGTTGACTGCACATGTTACGTCAGTTGAGTTGTAGGACTGAATAGGCCTACTTAGTGGTTGCTTACGAGCTGGCGATTTTCGTTTTGACTGTGTCTGTTACTGCCAGCTGATATTGTTTATAACTTCATATTGTGTTGCTTGCTTAAAAGTTGAAACCCGATGGCTCAATACGCTTTTCGTAACTATGATCATAAAACTACAGGGTGTGCCAAAAATGACCCAACTTGTTTTTGTCAGAACTTCGTCAAATCTCCACCAAACTTCAGAATTTTTGGCACACAGAGAGCCAAAACGATGGAAATATGTAAGGTACACTCACTGTCCACCTTACCTAGTTTATGTTAACGCACTGCCGTGTAAAACGCAGATGCTCCAAATTGTTGCATAATGCCCAGTTGTTGTCTCCGTAAAAGTTCTAACGACTTATCAAACACAGAATAAACTTAAATGCGATTTATTCAGCAGAATTATAGGTCTTTGTAACAACTTGCTTCCAAGTTATCAAAATTTATGTCCAAAGTTTACAAAGGGTCTATGGACTTCCCAAAGATTTACGATTTTAGTTTTTTCTCTGTAAATCATACCTGTGAAACAGTGTTACTGCTGCAAAAACAATACGTTACGCAAACTTAGACCCCAAGGATTACTTAGACCCCAACAATTTACTGAAATGACGCTCCTGACGTGACGCCACGGCTGACAGCGGCATTAACGATCAACTGATCAAAATGCACAGCACTCATTCATGGATAAAATGTGTTTTAAGCTCATCAATCAGTTATTTTGTTGTCCGCTGTTTTTAGCGTAAAATGTTTAATACCACAAAATTATTAAATCTCGTGGTGTCCTTTGTGGAATTGATAATGCACAAGTGATCAATCTGATACTGATAATCACCACGTAATGTAACAATTTGGAGTATCTGCGTTTTACACGGTAGTACATTAACATAAATTACGTGAGATGAACAATGAGTGTGCCTTACATAATTCTATCGTCTTGGCTATCTGTATGCCAAAAATTATCAAATTCGGTAGCGATTTGACGAAGTTCTGACAAAAACAAGTTGGGTCATTTTTTGGCACACCCTGCCACGTTGAGTAAGCTTATGCATGTTTCTTTATGTTTAAGTTGAAGAGCAAAAGTCGATTATGATAATTGTTATCCAAACAATTAATATTTTATCACAAAAATACAACGAAGATCCAAAACAATTAAGTCACCATATTCCTGTTCATATTTTCCCAAAATGCTGGCCACGTTTAAATTTGTTTTTATAGTTAATTTTAGCAGATAATTTGCAATAAAAAGTTTTTAACTTTCCGCCATACTTCAAACGCGTCGATACGTTATAGCTTGTAATTTTTAGTTTGCAAAACTTTCGTTAACAAATGCCGTTGCTGGAAGTTAGTGTCATCAGAAAAATTATTAGTACTACAATAGTCTAACCGAACACAAAGTCAATGCCATGCCGGTATATTAATCTACTGTCGAACTATACTTTATAATTAAAAGGTAGATGTCATTAAGTGAGCGTTTGCATTTTTGTGGAATGTTTTTTTTATCGTAAAATAATTCGTGACTTGAAGTAAAAAACGTCATGTCATCTAAACGACTTGCTTGGTTCCCCAATAGGCCACATCTCCATAAACTACTACTCTTAAATTTTGACGCAGACATGCTAAGTTTATGTTTTCCGCAAGAATATGTTGCTTTATCTGCAATAGTCAGCTGTTTGTTACCTTTGACACAAAGCGGAATTTCTGCTGCAAATTGTCGATCGAAGTTTAATTTAGCGTCTGCCATCGTACATGCGCGCGTCATCGAAACCTCGAGCGTAGAACTTTGCTTTTCGATGCTGAAGGAAATACGTGAGCGCCGACGTGCGTGTGACAGCTGAGTGAAAGGAGCTGTCAGCAGTAGGTCGTTTGCAGCAGGTTTTTGTTGACTTGCTGCTGCTGGTGTCTTCTGCAAGGTGCTCGCTCGCTGACGCACCTCATTGGTCGCCGTTCAACCAGTCACTGGTGGCGACGTCTAGTGTCGGCGACAAGCGTCGCCATCGCCGGCCGCGCGCATTTTAAGACAAAATCTCTCTATAGCGCAAGCGATGTCGCCTATAATACCACCTATTTTTCGTAGCGTGGTCCGTCGGTTTGTCTGTCTTTTGCCACATTCGTGCACCCTATTTAATCCGGTCGACGCATTTGCAGACCATTTAGCAGGTAGGCCTACGTGTTAGATGAGGTGGAGATTTTTGATCTTCGGTGGAAACGAATTGGCGTCGAATCCCCCAGCCAAACTTCTAATTGCTTGCTTACGAATTACCAGGTGGCAGCATGGATCAACAATTTTGCGTCTTATACCGAATTACACTTGTTACAATATTTACTTGTTTTTTTCGAAGAAGAAAAAGGAAATGTGAAAATATCGCTGCACATTATTTTTCACTAAATACGTAGAGAATGTGTCATTGTTGTCGCTGTAGGCCTACTGAGAAAGATGAAAAACGAGCAATGAAGTTGATAACAGTTAGGCCTAAGGCTATGATTAATCCGAATTCGGGCGCTCTGCGAAATCCAACGTCAGCACGCTCATCGGACCACTGGAACAGCTAGCCAGCTGCTGTACCCAAGTATAATAAAAAGATCTAGATCGCCAGACTGTCAGTGTCAGTCAAAAAGTATTTCGTCAGTTTTTGTATCGTGCTTTTATTTACACACGTTGAATGCGTGTTCTAACAAGAAATTTGAGCTAATGTTCACGAGATGCTCGAAAGCCTATAGCAGTTCTGGTTCAGTAGTTTAGCTGAAAATTTGGGTGTTCAGGCTAAGTGAATATAAAATACCAAATTCTCTATCTGGATCGCATAACGATGGTTCCGTGGCGCCACCTTATAAATGATATAGACTTGTGTCGCAGCCCAAAATCGCCAAAAAATCCATAAAACCCCCATTTTGGCGTTCAAGGTCATCCAAGGTCATTGAATTCGGCGCCAATCGAGAGCCAGTTACGACTTCCTATTAGTGATTAATAGTGACCTGGGCCCTATCTCGCACCGTTACTGAGATACAGCGACTTATTGGCCAAAAATCGCAAATTTTGCCCACCCCTCTTATTTAACCCCCTAGTTTGAGGTGACCCCCTTTGAATTTATGGAAAAGCTTTACAGTTCCTAAAACTAGAGTCTTCCAAGCACCCGAAAGTGAAGATTTGGTAATCTTAGCTTGCACCGTTTTTGACTGATCTACCCGTGTGACCGACAGACAGACGGACGAACAGGCAGACAGAATTGCGATTGCTAAGACGCGCTGAAAGCAGTAGCTGCTTTCGCGCGTAATAAAATTACATATATCTTTGTCTTTATACAACTTCATCCAATGTTAACCAATTTTCGAAATTCTTGGAATCTCACACTCAAGATTAGAGGCAAGTCACTTAGATTTAATGCAAACTTTCACTGAAAATGCTGGACCGTGAATGCAGAAAAAACGGCTTAAATGCAAAAACTGAAAATGCAAAACAAAAGTCACAAAATAAAATAACAAAAACCAAAAAATGTAGAACCTAAGTAACGAAAATATTTGAAATTAGTCTCTTATCATCACATTTCTATTAAGCATACTGTATAAAGCAGGTTAAATAGAGTTGTGCATATTTACACGGTGTTTCATAAAAGGGACCCCTTTTTGTTTTTCTCATAGTTCATTCAAATAATGATCAATTTAAACAAAAATTTTTGCCAGTTGTAGCTGAAAAATACTAATTCAAAATATTGCAACAAAATATGACAGTTAATTAAATATCCTTTGTTAGTCGTGACGTAATGCTGACGTCATAATGTGTCACGAGTACAAGCTTGATAGTCTCAACTGGTGCTGTCAGTTGCTACCCAGCTTCGATGGTGAGCTTAATCTGTTTGCTAATAAAAAATGTTTATTGTGTCAGCACTAAGCAACATGGGGACATGAAATCAGGCGTCTTGCGATCCAAAAATGCAATCATTTTTGCATGCTCGGTGTGCTAGAACACTGTCTTGCTCGAACGCGTAAAAGTCAAACTATCCCTACAGACAGCGTGTTTTTGTAACTTTAACTGTAAAACTTCAACAATTTGTCATGAATAAACCAGATTTTTCACCACTGGGGCAGGGTATTAACTGACAGCACCAGTTGAGACTATCTAGTTTGTACCCGTAACACATTATGATGTCAGCATTACGTAAAGACTAGCAAAGAATATTTAATCAACTTCCATATTTTGTTGCAATATTTTGAATTAGTATTTCTTCAGCTACAACTGGTACAATTTTCGTTTAAATTGATCATCATTTGAGTGAATTATGAAAAAAAAAACAAAAAGGGGTCCCTTTTTATGAAACACCGTGTATAATAAAGAATTAATTTTATGCGAGTCGTGTACATAAAGAACACGCCTTTTTAAATGCAATAGTATTTTTGCGACACAGAAAAAAACATACGTCTTAGAAATGTATGAATGTCTATGACATCTTTATGGCGTACCGCTACTAAATACATCATGTAAAAAACGCCGCTTGGACACTGTAACAGCGTTAGCATAAAGCCCTACAGGAATGTTCGTAAAATATTTTCTGCAGTTTCAAAAATGCGTATGTACGGTATCCGGTACGAGTCAAAATCACATCCAACATTAGCTATTAAAGTAGCAAAAACACAGTTTTCGAGCACAATTTGATTACTGCAACTTAGTGCATGCTGCCGCTCTGCTAAAATATGCAACTCGGGGCCCTTTGTGGCTGACCCCTTAAAATGAAAAGTTATTAATGACAAGAGTAAACTAGTCGTAAGAGCAAGTTTGTGAGGTTTTACGTAAAAACTAGGCTCTCCATTACGCGCGACAGCAGAATGCTTCGCGAGTCTTAGCCGTAACCTGGGCGTCTGTCTGTCTGTCTGTCCGTCTGGCACACTGCTGTATTGTATCAAAACGGTGCAAACTAAGATCACGAAATTTTAACTTGGGTTGCCCCGAGGACTCTAGTTTTTTTGTAACGAAATTTTGCTTTGCTGGATAAAAGGGTTTTCCTTAAACGAAAGCGTGAAAAAGGAGTCTCCTCTAAAAGTTTTATTGCTTTTCGCTTGTTTAGCGTGAAAACGGTTGCAAATGGGCACAGACATGCTGCTTATCATAACAAGAGTGGTAATTAGCTTCTTAGAATTATTAACATCGATGACTTTGAACGACATAAAACCCCGATCCAAAAAATGTTTTAATGAGATTTTCGCGATTTTGAGCTGCAATACTCATTTTAAAAATAAATTGCGCCAAAATGACTGAAGATAAATTAAGACTACTTGCGTATAAAATTTTAAGCATGAAACATAGATTTTAGCAGTCTAAGTCCCGATATTTTAGGTTTAACAAGGCCTGCGCACGCTGTTGCTAAAAAAGGGTATCCCTTTAAAAAGTGGTTATTTCACTGATATTAGCTCGTCTGGCGTGAAAACAGTTGCAGATAGGCACAGACATGCTGCTTATCATAACAAGCAATGGTGACGAGTTTTTTAGTTGTATTAACTTCGATGACCTTAAATGACTAAACCCCAAACTTAGGAGTTTAATATTTTTTGCGATTTTTAACTTCGGTACATACTTTAAAAATGAATTGCGACGAATTGGTTTGAGATAGACCCAGAAAACTTGCGAACTGGAACTATTAAGGCTGTGGCGCGTCTCATGAGTTTTGCTTAAATTACTTATTACATTCAAAAATAAGGTACTGACGCAAACGTGATGGTATTGCACAATTGCAGCAGCACGCTTTATGCTGCTAATTCCTGCATCACGTCACGTTAGTATTAATCAGCCGTACATTTGCACCGCCTTGGCTCCCTACATTTAATAACAGATAGAATGCATTGTTGTATTACTCGACGCACATCGTGCGTAGTAGCGAATGTGTAAAATATCTGGCGGACATCGTATATCGATGACAATGTCAATGATTTATCATCGTCGTCATCACCAGGAGGTTAAACGTGGCGTAAATAAATCATTATTTTCACTGCAGGACCACTTCAGCGAAGCGCCAAATAAGTGGGTTCTCGTGATATAAAATAAAACACGAAAAAGTCTCGATGTGCTGCCTGGAGATTGAGAGTGACAGTGTAGAAGTATCGTCAGCTTAGGTCATGTGGAAGATCATTTTATAGGCTAGCACCAAAGACATGTAATATCTACTTGCCGACTGCAGTATGTCAGAAGATCGGTAGTGGCTGACCACGGACTCTCCGTCAATCCACGCGCATTCCATGAGCTGATCTAGACATCTTTCAATCTTCTTCGGTCCACCGAGACTAGCAACTACACAATCTAAAATTTTGCCGCAAAGTTTAGCCCCAGGTTAATTCAATTTCATGTTGTTGGCAGTTCAAAGGAAATTTATAAGTGAACTTCACTGAAACTTGATGTTGCACTTATCGGCGTCGAGAGCTAAGAAAGTAGGCGCTAACAAAGTTGTAGCGATGTTTTTTGGACGAATTATAGAAAACTCTGTCCAGCTGTTTATTTTTTACCACCAAAAAATGAAAATTTTTATCAAACCGCTTTGTTTGCTGTCCTTTGTGTACGGTGCTTTATTCTTTTATTAGGCCAAGCCGTCGTTAGCATACCAAGCACGTCACTGTTTACACACTGAGTACTGTATACGGCGACTAGTATGTACATTGTTCGACCTTGCTACTTTTTCCATGCATAGTTTGGCCTGAGACCGACGTTTAGACGAGGAGTCGTAGACGCCGGCGCCACGTATAAAAATTGCCTGCATGAAACTGTCGTTGTTCTGCTGCGTTGAAGCTCGTAAAAATACGACTTTTATTTGCCGTGAGACTGCATCGCCTTACCTGTTATTGTCCGTGTTGGTTTAAGCTCGGGCGTCATCGCAGCACGTTTTTTTTGCCCTGTCGTATCACAGGCTGACAAAAAATGAATGTCGCGTTCGCTGGTAAGGCTGTGCCGCTGCTGACCTAACATTTGTATCAGCTTACTGTTCGGATATTGTGTCGTGTACTAGAACTACATATTAATGATTTTAAAGTAATAATTATCCTACGCAGCTTGGCGGCGCAATGATTAGCTCGCTGGACTGGAGGTTGCAGGTCTGACTTACGACTGTATCAGTAAGGATTACACGAGGCCGAAGCCGAGGCCGTACGTCGTCGGGAGCCAGGCCGAAGCCACTGTCAAAAAGGTTATAGTGGCCTCCTTGGCCACAGTCACACGGTTATCGCCGAGACTGAGGTCAGATTTCTGGTCATGAGGCCAATGTGACATTAAACTTGTCTGAATAGGGGTCTATTTTCTAACGACTTTGTGCAAGTTTTTAACAGACCAAGTTACCAAGCAGTATCAGTGTAATTTGGTACACAACCAAAAGACAGACTCTGTGCTACTCGAAAGTGAGGTTTAATTTGTTAATGGCAACTATATTTCTGCCAGTTTATGACCCACGTAACTGACTGTCAGAGACGGCATCAGCTGATATCGAGTACAGAATAATTTTTATGTAATTATCGGCAACTTCAAAAACTCCCAGAACAAAATGACGTTTCACCAAATCACTACCGAAAACAAAATAATAACTATTTGCTGGCAGATAGCTGAAGACATTTGCATAATTACCTATTTTCAAATTCTCGTTAACGATGTATTCGAACTCGAGCTTTTGCAATAGTCGACTCAGCCCTATAGATAGAGTATATAGTGAGCGGTATAAAAACGCAGTAGGCATGACACTGATGGCAAATAAACGAGTTGAACAATGGAGAGGGCTAGCGTAGTCGCGGCGGCGAGTCTGTCGCAGTCCCAGTCACTGACAGATTACCGAGATTCACGACTACGATCACATCACCAAGGCGCTGCGTACATGTAACACTAAAACTGCAAAACTGAAAAAAAACTTGCACGCACATTCGGAACAGCGTGACAAGATTCGACGCTGAAGATCCAGACGTCAAAAAGCTAGGGAATGGATGTTTTTTCAGTCGACTAGAAAGCCTAAAAAAAGTCGTAAGCTTTCCAGCATGGTCCAATCCCAAAGGCATTTTGGTGAAATTTTAGCTTTTGGTCGCACCATTTTTTGGTTACTTTGCTGCGCAGAAGGGTTAAAATTGCCACCAATCGATAATTACGGGCAGTCGTTTCCAGATAGTAATTTACAGCCAGGCAGGGCAAAATAGTACCTGCGAAAGAAAATACTTTTGCCCCGGTTGTGCCGCGAGTAGGCCTACCACTACCGAACATTTCCCCCGATGCCCTTAGAGCCAGCGTTATCTGCACATACGAGTTTGATTTACGTAAATGTAACCACCCCCAAACTGATCAAAGCTGCCTGAAAACAAAATCGTATTTAAGTTTTAGCCTAGTTTTAGCGTTAGTTTAGTTTTAGTTTCACATGTAGTCACCGTCTAACTGCTACGAGTTGTAAACCGCAAACTACTGCTGTTATTGCGGAGCGCCTCGCTGTCGCCGTCACTTTTTTCCCGGCTGTCGTCATCGTATTTTTGTGATAGATGCCGTCTCGAACTTACACGCCTGATAACATCGTTAACGTCTCCAGGCACAGAATTTTTACTTGTTTTGACGAATATTCAAAAAATTCATATAGATGTAAAACAACGATAGGTACACGCCAGAAGTTAACCGTAAATTATCGCTTCATAGACAACGAAGCAAAAGTATAAATACGTGTCTTACTAGGCATGTATCATATCCTATTGAATAGTGCAAAGTAATAAAATTGTCTGGAATAGCGTCAGACTGTTTTTCTGTAGCTAATTTTAAATGATATCAACGTTTTGCAAATGTTTTATATTACATCTAATTACGGGCTAAATTGCAAAATGTTCATTTTAATTTTTGGATACCGCAGTAATTCTATATAAAATTTACGCCATGTGAAAAAAAAATTTTTGGTTAGAGTTTAGTCAAAATTTTTACTGCAAATTGCGTCGAAGCTGTTACAACTTACAAATAGTGGAATGGTTGTCTTTACCAGCAAACAATTAGATCCGCAATACAGCCAAAAGACATACCATCAGCACAGTCACTCATGCTATGTCTCTATCCCCTAGCTCGTAAGCTACCACTTATTTTCCATTCCCGCGAGAGCAGGAGGCTGAGTTGACATGAGCACTCGGTAGTATGCAGAGCTTATTAATATGCAATACACCGATCTAGGTATGTTTGAGGGCGCGTGCTGTCGATATGAGAAGACGCTGGCAGCGGCTGTACGTCATTGATTCCAGTTCCAGCGCGTCACGCTAAACCGACTGCGGCTGCAGAGGCTGCGAGTGTGGGTGTGGAGTGAACAGGTGCGCTGACGGTCGATACGACAGCGCAGCGGCCAACGAGAGGTATCTATAGGCCTATAGAACTCGCACGGTTCTGCTACCGGTGCTATGAGCTGATACACGAAACCACTGCTGCTGCTGCTGCTGCTTGGTGCGACGTCCCGTGTTTCTACACAGAGTATCTCTCCCAGGTATACACGACGTTGCACGCTGCCGCTGACGTCACATCGACGATGACATCTTCCGACAAGTACGTAGCGTCGACCACGATGACGCTGCGCAAGACAGTCACCACCAGCACCACTGCCACCACTCCACGCAGCAGCCTGGTCATCAAGCGCACGAGCAGCCCTAGACCGTCGAGCGGCCACAGTTCTCTGACCACATCGCTGACGTCCTCCACAAGACACAGTGATGCCGCTGCCGCCGCGTTCTCCGAGGGAGCGTACGCGTCTCTGACAGCGACCGGAGTGAACCAGGTGAAGACCAGCAGAGACCAGGAGAAGAAAGACATGCAGACTCTCAACGACCGATTTGCCGACTACATCAGTAAGGTTCGTAATATATACAGGGTGGGCCAAAAAAACCGGACCTGTTTGAGCGTTGATAACTCAGCGATGGTTCGTGGTAGAAATACCTGTGATACATCTCAAGTTTCAGAATGCTGTAAAGAACAAAAGACAAATTTGCTTAATGAAGCATTTAAATAATCTTTGCTTAATTTGCACAAATATTCGTCACCCCCGAAATTCTGCCAAATTTGACTGTAGCACATGGATTGAACATGGATATTTGAGCTTTTATAACTTAGCGATGTTTATTGGTGGAAAAGCGCATAATATGCCAACAGTTTCGAAATTGTGTACAGAAGAAATGTACAACTTGCACGTCTTAACATTTAAATATTTTTGCCTGATTTACACAAATTTGCCTTACCCCTAAAATCATGCCAAATTGGCAGTCCCGTAACACATAAATTTGAGTTGATTTTCATTCAACATACAGTGAAATATCAACAATTATTAGCACATTCGTTGAGTTTAGATGAAATTCAACATAGGTAGTTGCCCAGCTTTTGCATTCATGACCGTCATCAGTCCTTTTAGGCAGCTGATCGATCGCTTGAGTCAATGTGTTTAGGATCAGCTGAGTCCAGCATTCGATTAGCACACGTTTTAGCTGGTCAGTTACTAAAATTTTGTGATCATGCTATTTGTTGCAATGCCGCACACTAAATGGTTCACAGAATTTAAATCTGGATTTTTTGGCAGTGAGTTTTTGAGTTCAATGAACTCGGACACATGGGAGTGCAGGCAAATGTCTAATTGCAGGGGTAATGAAGATTTATGCAAATTAGGCAAAAAATATTTAAATGATTTGCTATGCAAGTTTGGCCCTTTTTGTCTACAACATTCTAAAACTTTTGACATATCACTTGCTGTTCTACGGGTAACCATCGCTGAGTTATCAACGCTCGAACAGGTCCGGTTTTTTGGCCCACCCTGCAGTAGTAAACGTTGCAATAAGTAAAAATACTATGTCGGCCCAGTTCTAACATCTTATGCGACAGTCTCATGAATGCATAGATTACTTTTGCAGTGAGAAATGTTTACACAAATTTTCTGCACTGCAAAGCGTTAAAGTTTGGTTTCTTGGTGTTTTTTTGGAGTTCGGAGCCCCGGCGGACAAACGAACGAACGGGAAAGACTCGTAGTGCGGTTTGTTAATATAACCGCATAATAAACAAGCAGTAGGCTTAATCGGCCGTTTTTGTTTGTTAAAAAATAACTGTATAAAAAGACTGGTTAAAACGACGCTGAGTGCACATGTTAGGTAAATAAAATAACAAAAAAATCAATCTATGCTAAGTTTTTTTACCTCCTCAGTATTGGCTATTTTGCTGTATCTAAACAATTTTAGTGAGCGCTGTAAACACCCCGATTGCATGTTTTACGACGTATTTTAGGCCCGGAGAATGTGCTGGATAAAACGAGTTTCCATACTTACAAAGAAAATATTGTTGATGATAAAGTCGCATTAATATGTGTGAGATAATTTTAGTCGGCGGAAAAGCGCAAGTTAACTCTGAAAATGCGTGAAATCTACGGTGTGAGATGCGTGAAAATTGGCATGTCTGTGGATCAATGTGTCTTGTAGGTTCGCAACCTGGAAGCGCAGAACCGCCACCTGGCTGACGAACTTGACAAAGTAAGGTCCAAGTGGGGTCGTGAGACGACCCAGGTGAAGCTCATGTACCAGGCTGAGCTGGACGACGCACGACGAGCGCTCGACCAAGCCGAGAAGGAAAAAGCGCGTCTCGAAATCAGAGTCGCCACCCTCGAGACTATGATTGAAGAACTCCAAGCAAAGTTAGTTTTTATTCTCGTTCAATGCATTTCTGACATCGATCGTCGTACGATTAGTTTAGGTATTCGGCATCTTTACTTTTTTCAGTAAACGTGTTGTAAATATTTGGAACGTCTTAGATGATGATTTCTTGTCACTTGCATGTTGTAAATAGTTTGCATTTTTAGAGTTTTATAGGTCGAGTGTTAATTGCTTTCCAGCCACGTTAGACTTAGTTTTGTGCTATATTTTACGCGCAGTTATCAATGCAACTTTGTGCCGTAGTGTCCGGCCCAATTTAAGCTTACTGCTGTACGGGGTGTGGCAAAAAAGTGGACCCCTAAAGTTTTTCGTTGTTTTCTTAGCAACCGTTTGGGATTTTAGTTTGAAATTTTACAGCTTCATTAAATAAAACCTTCTACATTTAACTGCAGAGTAGAAATTAATTCGGTGGAAAAAAGACTAAGCTATAAACTTCTTAACATAACCGCCTACCGATTTTTCAGCATTAAAAATGTTCAAGCTACAACAACAATTCAATAACATTGTTGAAACAAGACAGTTAACTAATAATCAGATGCCAAAACTCCATTGTCATTGTGAATGTTCGAAGGGTCCACCGCCAGCTCCAAGCTTCAACACAAGCCTTCAGTCGCTTAATTTGATAAGTTTTTCACAGTTTTGTCAATCGGTCCATATGGCAGGTTGCCTCAGATAACTTGAAGCGCTTCCTTGACTTCGGCGATTGTTTTCGCCTTTGTTTTAAGCTTGCAGTAAACCTCCCACATTACACCCCACACGCAATAGTCCATTGGGTTTATATTCGGCAAATTTCGAGGCCACTGGCCCTTTGTGGTGAAATCTGGACAGTTGGCCCGCAGTCAGTTCCGTGCGCTGCGCGCTGTGTATGCTAGCGCGCCGTTTTGCTCGAAGATGAACCCGGTGGGCTGCCGGCGATTACTTTAAAAGAACGATAATTTAGTGATAATTTATAAACAATATAAATTACAG